>WBZO01000263.1_pt1 | contig 126109 bp, 127 predicted proteins | sample 5204261 | NCBI WGS metagenome assembly WBZO01 (sample SAMN12412400, study PRJNA552823) | activated sludge metagenome | isolation source: activated sludge from anammox sidestream of wastewater treatment plant... | place: USA: North Carolina | collected 2017-09 | reverse complement strand
GTGCTACTGCGGCAAGTACAAGCGTGTGCGCTTCAAGGGCATCATCTGCGAGCGCTGCGGCGTCGAGGTGACGCGCGCCAAGGTGCGCCGTGAGCGGATGGGCCACATCGAGCTGGCCGCGCCCGTCACGCACATCTGGTACTTCAAGGGCGTCCCGTCGCGCCTGGGCTACCTGCTGGACCTGGCGCCGAAGGATCTCGAGAAGATCATCTACTTCGCCGCCTACGTCATCACCGCGGTGGACGACGAGATGCGCCACAACGAGCTCTCCACCCTCGAGGCCGAGATGGTCGTCGAGAAGAAGGGCGTCGAGGATCAGCGTGACCTCGATCTGGCCGCGCGCGGGCAGAAGCTCGAGGCCGACCTGGCCGAGCTGGAGGCCGAGGGCGCCAAGTCCGACGTCCGCCGCAAGGTCAAGGACGGCGGCGAGCGGGAGATGCGTCAGATCCGCGACCGCGCCCAGCGTGAGCTGGACCGGCTCGACGAGATCTGGACCACCTTCACCAAGCTGGCCCCCAAGCAGCTGATCGTCGACGAGAACATCTACCGCGAACTGGTGGATCGCTACGGCGAGTACTTCACCGGCTCGATGGGCGCCGAGGCCATCCAGAAGCTGATCGAGAGCTTCGACATCGACGCCGAGGCCGAGGCGCTGCGCGAGGTCATCCGCAGCGGCAAGGGTCAGAAGAAGCTGCGCGCGCTCAAGCGGCTCAAGGTCGTCGCGGCGTTCCAGCAGTCCGGCAACTCGCCGATGGGCATGGTGCTCGACGCCGTCCCGGTGATCCCGCCGGAGCTGCGGCCGATGGTTCAGCTCGACGGTGGCCGCTTCGCCACCTCCGACCTGAACGACCTGTACCGCCGGGTCATCAACCGCAACAACCGGCTGAAGCGACTGATCGACCTCGGTGCGCCCGAGATCATCGTCAACAACGAGAAGCGCATGCTGCAGGAGTCGGTCGACGCGCTGTTCGACAACGGCCGTCGCGGCCGGCCGGTCACCGGCCCGGGCAACCGTCCGCTGAAGTCGCTGTCCGACCTGCTCAAGGGCAAGCAGGGCCGGTTCCGCCAGAACCTGCTCGGCAAGCGCGTCGACTACTCCGGCCGTTCGGTCATCGTGGTCGGCCCGCAGCTCAAGCTGCATCAGTGCGGCCTGCCCAAGCTGATGGCCCTTGAGCTGTTCAAGCCGTTCGTGATGAAGCGTCTGGTCGACCTCAACCACGCCCAGAACATCAAGAGCGCCAAGCGGATGGTGGAGCGCCAGCGCCCGCAGGTGTGGGATGTGCTCGAAGAGGTCATCGCCGAGCACCCGGTTCTGCTGAACCGTGCGCCCACGCTGCACCGCCTGGGTATCCAGGCCTTCGAGCCGATGCTGGTGGAGGGCAAGGCAATTCAGCTGCACCCGCTGGTGTGCGAGGCCTTCAACGCCGACTTCGACGGCGACCAGATGGCCGTGCACCTGCCGCTGAGCGCGGAGGCGCAGGCCGAGGCCCGCGTGCTGATGCTGTCGTCGAACAACATCCTCTCGCCGGCGTCCGGCAAGCCGCTGGCCATGCCCCGTCTGGACATGGTCACCGGGCTGTACTACCTGACCACCCACATCGAGGGTGCCCAGGGCGAGTACGCCCCGGCCGGCAAGGACAGCCCGGAGAGCGGCGTGTACAGCTCACCGGCCGAGGCCATCATGGCGATGGACCGTGGTTCGTTGAGCGTGCGCGCGCGGATCAAGGTGCGGCTGACCCAGCTGCGGCCGCCGCACGAGGTCGAGACCGAGCTGTTCGGCGAGAACGGCTGGCGTCCCGGCATGGCCTGGATCGCCGACACCACGCTGGGCCGGGTGCTCTTCAACGAGCTTCTGCCGCAGGGTTATCCGTTCATCAACGAACAGATGCACAAGAAGGTCCAGGCCAAGATCATCAACGATCTGGCCGAGCGCTACCCGATGATCGTGGTGGCGCAGACCGTCGACAAGCTCAAGGACGCCGGCTTCCACTGGGCCACGCGCTCCGGTGTGACGGTCTCGATGGCCGACGTGCTGGTGCTCCCGGAGAAGCAGGAGATCCTGGACCGCTACGAGGACGAGGCCCGCGGCATCGAGAAGAAGTACCAGCGCGGCGCCCTGAACCACCAGGAGCGCAACGACGCCCTGGTGGAGCTGTGGAAGAAGGCCACCGAAGAGGTCGGCGACGCCCTGCGTGAGCACTACCCCGCCGACAACCCGATCAAGATGATCGTGGAGTCCGGCGCCACGGGTAACTTCACCCAGACGCGCACGCTGGCCGGCATGAAGGGTCTGGTGACCAACCCCAAGGGTGAGTTCATCCCGCGCCCGATCAAGTCCTCGTTCCGCGAGGGCCTGACGGTGCTGGAGTACTTCATCAACACCCACGGCGCCCGTAAGGGCCTGGCGGACACCGCTCTTCGCACCGCCGACTCGGGCTACCTGACCCGTCGCCTGGTCGACGTCTCCCAGGACGTCATCGTCCGCGAGCACGACTGCGGCACCGAGCGGGGCATCGTCGTGGATCTGGCCGAGCGGGCGGCGGACGGCAAGCTGATCCGGGATCCGTACGTCGAGACCTCCGCGTACGCCCGCACGCTGGCCGCCGATGCGGTCGACGCCAACGGAAACGTGATCGTCGAGCGTGGGCACGACCTGGGCGACCCGGCGATCGACGCGGCCCTGGAGGCCGGCATCACGCAGGTCAAGGTCCGCTCGGTGCTCACCTGCGCCAGCGCGTCCGGCGTCTGCGCGATGTGCTACGGCCGTTCGATGGCCACCGGCAAGCTCGTCGACATCGGCGAGGCCGTCGGCATCGTCGCGGCCCAGTCCATCGGCGAGCCCGGCACCCAGCTGACCATGCGCACCTTCCACCAGGGTGGCGTCGGTGAGGACATCACCGGTGGTCTGCCCCGCGTGCAGGAGCTGTTCGAGGCGCGCATCCCGCGCGGCAAGGCGCCCATCGCCGAGGTCTCCGGACGGGTCCGGCTGGAGGACACCGACAAGTTCTGGAAGATCACCATCGTTCCCGACGACGGGGGCGAGGAGGTCGTCTACGACAAGCTGTCCAAGCGTCAGCGCCTGCGGGTGTTCAAGCACGACGACGGCACCGAGCGTCTACTGGCCGACGGCGACCACGTCGAGGTCGGCCAGCAGCTCATGGAGGGCTTCGCCGACCCGCACGAGGTGCTTCGTGTCGAGGGCCCGCGCAAGGTGCAGATCCACCTGGTCAAGGAGGTCCAGGAGGTCTACCGGGCGCAGGGCGTGTCGATCCACGACAAGCACATCGAGGTGATCATCCGGCAGATGCTGCGCCGCGTGACGATCATCGACTCGGGGGCGACGGAGTTCCTGCCCGGCTCGCTGACCGAGCGTGCGGAGTTCGAGGCGGAGAACCGTCGCGTCGTCGCCGAGGGCGGCGAGCCGGCGGCCGGGCGCCCGGTGCTGATGGGTATCACCAAGGCGTCGCTGGCCACGGACTCGTGGTTGTCGGCGGCGTCGTTCCAGGAGACCACCCGCGTGCTGACCGATGCGGCCATCAACTGCCGCAGCGACAAGCTCAACGGTCTCAAGGAGAACGTGATCATCGGCAAGCTGATCCCGGCCGGTACCGGTATCAACCGCTACCGCAACATCCAGGTGCAGCCCACCGAGGAGGCCCGCGCCGCGGCGTACACGATCCCGTCCTACGAGGATCAGTACTACAGCCCGGACTTCGGCCAGGCCACCGGTGCGGCCGTGCCCCTGGACGACTACGGGTACAGCGACTACCGGTAGTCACCTCTCCTGCGCGAGCAGACGTAAACGACCCCGACACGCCGAGCGTGCGGGGTCGTTTACGTCTGTTGGACGGCCTGTGCACAGGGGTGAATTGGCGACTGCCTCGCCGCGAACCAGCATCGCCGGGTGCGCCTCGACGAGTTGTTCACTGCCAACGCCGGTTTGGTGACCACGGCGCAACTACTCACGGTGATCAATCGGCGGACCTTGGCGTCGCACCTGGAAGCCGGCGCGCTGGTGCGCGTATGCCATGGCGTGTATGCGCTGGAACCGCCGGACATCCCTGGGCGGCTGGCCGCAATCGAACTCGCGACGGGCAAGCCGATCGTGGCCTGCATGGACACCGCGGCGGAATTGCACGGTTTTGGTATCGGGAATGATCTGCGCCTGCACATTCTCGACCCGGGGATCAGGATCCGGCCGACTCCGTATCTCATGGTTCATCAGCGCAGCGGCGCGCGTCTCCAGCGGGTAGCCGGCCGGCTGGCCACCGCGCCGGCCTGGACGGCTGTCGAGGTGGCGCGCACGCTTCGCCGGCGGCGCGTGGTGGCGACACTTGACGCCGCGCTGCGATCGGGCGCCTGCACCCGCGCGCAACTTCAGAGCGCGGTCGACGAGCAGAAGGGCCGCAGAGGCATCGTTGCGGTGCGTGATCTGCTGTCGTTCGCCGACCCTCGCGCCGAATCCCCGATGGAGAGCGAGGCCAGGTTGGTGTTCCGTGACGGCGGATTGCCCGACCCCGTCCTGCAGTACGAGATCGTCGACCTTCTGGGCGACCTATGGCGCGTGGACTTCGCGTGGCCCGGGGCCAAAGTGGTCGCTGAGTACGACAGCATGCAGTTTCACGCCACTCCCCAACAGTGGAAGCGTGACCGGATCAAGGTCGCCCGGTTGGCGGACCTGGGGTGGACGACGGTGCCCTTCGTCGTCGACGACGTCCGCCGCCATCACGCCGCACTCGTAGCGCGGATCGACAACCTCCTCTCCCGCGAACAGACGTAGGTGACCCAGAATCCTCGGGGTGTCGGGGTCAGGAACGTCTGCTCGCGGTAGAACTGTGGAGTGTTGATCGGCTCCCACGTCCGCAGTGACAATCCGCTCGCCGGCGCACTGGAGGACGAGGCGGACGCGGTGCAGTTCTTCCTCGGCGACCCGCAGGGCTGGAAGAAGCCGCCGCCGCGGGAGGACGCCGATCTGCTGCGGCGCTCGCCCATCCCGCTCTACGTGCACGCTCCGTACCTGATCAACGTCGCCTCGGCCAACAACAAGATCCGCATCCCGTCGCGCAAGATCCTGCAGGACACCTGCGACGCGGCTGCCGACATCAACGCGACGGCGGTGATCGTGCACGGCGGTCACGCCGACGACAAGGACCTCGAAGCCGGCTTCGAGCGGTGGGAGAAGGCGCTGAAAGCGCTCAACACCGACGTGCCCGTCTACCTGGAGAACACCGCGGGCGGGAACCATGCGATGGCCCGCCACTTCGACACCATCGCGGCTCTGTGGGATCGCATCGGTGACATGGGAATCGGCTTCTGTCTGGACACCTGCCACGCCTGGGCCGCGGGGGAGGAACTGATCGACGCCGTCGAGCGGATCCGGGCGATCACCGGCCGCATCGACCTGGTGCACTGCAACGACTCGCGGGACGCCGCGGGCTCCGGCGCGGACCGCCACGCCAACCTCGGCACCGGCCAGATCGACCCCCAGGTGCTGTTGGCGGTGGTCAAAGCCGCCGGTGCGCCGGTGATCTGCGAGACGGCCGACGAGGGGCGTCGCGCCGACATCGCCTTCCTGCGGGACAACCTCAGCTGAGAAATCGGTCTGCGCCGAACGCTTGCCTGAGAAGATTCAACCCCTGCGAACACGCTGGTGAACCCGAGCCCACTGGGGTGGCACTCAGGGATACCACATCGGAACCAGCGCTGACCTGCGGTTTTAAACAGACTGAGGGTCTTTGGTCATCAAGGCAGAAATTTTTCCAAGATTTGTTTAGCTAAGTCTCAGGTCTGTGTTAAGTTCCTATCCGCGTAACAAAGGCGCGCCGTTTATCGATCACGAGGGGATCTCATGGCAAAACACCGCAAGACCGACAAGGGTTCCGGTAAGAACCCGTTGGTGCACATCGGTACCGCAGGTGCGGCACTGGTGGGCGCCGGCTTCCTGCTGGCCGCTCCTCCCGGAGCTGCCGGCCCGGCTAACACTTTCATCCAGCTGGCCTCCGTGGACAGCCCGCTGCCCCTGGCGCCGGCTACCGGCAGCCAGTGGTGGCTCGACGTTTTCGGCAAGGGCGGTTCGACGCCTGTCGCGCCGACCGCTCTCGCCAAGGCGACTTTCCAGGCCAAGTCCTGCGGCCTGGTCTGCAACGGTGCTAACGGCACCGCGGCCAACCCGGACGGCCAGAACGGCGGCCTGCTGTGGGGCAACGGCGGTAACGGCTGGAACGCCACCGCCGGCTCGGGCCTGAACGGCGGCAACGGCGGTATGGGCGGCCTCTTCGGCGGCAACGGCGGCAACGGCGGTAACGGCGCGGCCGGCGTGATCGGCGATCTCGGCGCCTACGGCGCCCCGGGCACCGTCGGTGGCCAGGGCTCGCAGGGCGCAGACGCTCCGTTCGGCGAGGCCGCGGTCGGCGCTACCGGCGCCGCCGGTGCTGCGGGCGCTACCGGCGCTGCTGGTACCCGCGGAGACTGGGGTGCGCGTGGCGCGACCGGCTCGAACGGTTCCCTCGGTTCCACCGGTGCCGCGGGCGCCACGGGTGCCGACAACAGCGGCGTAGTCCAGTCGCAAGCTGCTGCTGGCGCGACCGGCGCGGCTGGCGGCACGGGCGCGACCGGCGCGACCGGCGCCACCGCTGGAGCTTCCGGCGCGACCGGTGGTAGCGGTGACGCCGGCGGTGCCGGCGCACGCGGTGCGACCGGTGCGGCCGGTGCGGCCGGCGGGGCGGGCGCGACCGGCGCCACGGGTGGCACGGGTGGCACGGGTGGCACGGGCGCCACTGGCTTCCAGGGTGCCACCGGCGGTGTCGGCGGTACCGGCGCCAACGGCGCCACCGGCGCAACCGGCGGCCGCGGCGCTACGGGTATCTACAAGGGTGGCACGGGTGGCCAGGGCGGCCGCGGCGGCGACGCCACCAGCATCGGTGGCGTCGGTGGTACCGGTGGCACCGGCGGCGCCGGCGGCAACGGCGGCAACGCCGGCCTGTTCTCTCTGTTCGGCAAGGGCGGCAACGCCGGCAACGGCGGCAACGGCGGCACGGGTGGTACGGGCGGCTTCGGCGGCACCGGTGGCACCGGTGGTCCCGGTGGCGTCGGCGGTAAGGGCAGCACGGGTGGCGCCGGCGGCACGGGTGGCACCGGTGGTACGGGTGGCACGGGTGGCGCGGGTGGTACCGGTGGTACCGGCGGCACTGGTGGTACCGGTGGCGACGGTGGCACGGGTGGCACGGGTGGTACCGGTGGTACCGGCGGCAACGGTGGTACTGGCGGCCAGGGTGGCAACGGTGGCACGGGTGGCACGGGTGGTACCGGTGGTACCGGCGGCGCTCCGGGCACGATCGGCTCGCTGCTCTACGGCAACGGCGGCTTCGGCGGCCAGGGCGGTCCCGGCGGGACCGGCGGCACCGGTGGCACTGGTGGTGCGGCCGGTAACGGCGGCACCGGCGGCACCGGTGGTACCGGCGGCACGGCTGGTGCCGGTGGCCAGGGTGGCACGGGTGGTACCGGTGGCACCGGTGGTACCGGCGGCAACGGCGGCACCGGCGGCGCTGGCGGCCCCGGCGGCTTCGGTGGCGAGGGCGGCGACGGCGGCCTCGGCGGCACCGGCGGCCTCGGTGGTCCCGGTGGTTCGACCGGTGGTGCCGGTGGTGCCGGTGGTCAGGCGGGCACGGCTGGTAAGGGTGGCATCTTCGGTGCGAAGGGCACGGCTGGCACCAACGGTGCGACCGGCGCCAAGGGTGCCTCGGGCGCCTCGGGTGCTCAGGGTGCGACCGGTTCGACCGGCGCCAAGGGTGCGACGGGTGATACCGGTCGGACCGGTTCGACCGGTGCGACCGGCGCTGCCGGTGGGGCCGGCTCGAACGGCGTCCTCGGTGACGCTGGTGTGACCGGTACGGCCGGCGGTGCAGGCGCGACCGGTTCGACCGGCGCCAACGGCACTGCCGGACAGTCCGGTGCGGCCGGCAATGCGGGCGCCTCGGGTGTGAACGGCGCTACCGGCACGGCTGGCGGCGGCGGTAGCAACGGCTCGGGTGGCGCTGGTGGCGCCGGTGGCCTCGGTGGCGCCGGTGGCGCCGGTGGTACCGGTGGCACCGGTAGCACGACTGGCGGCAGGGGCGGCGCCGGTGGTGCCGGCGGCGTTACTCGCGGCTCCTCGGGCGGAGCCGGTGGCGCTGGTGGCGCCGGCGGTGCCGGTGGCCTCGGTGGCGCCGGTGGCGCTGGCGGTGCACGCGGCTAGCAGGTCGCCGGTTTCCCGGAAGGGAACCGATTGAACAAGGGACCGGCCCCCTCCTTCGGGAGGGGGCCGGTTTCTTGTTGCTGGGGAGAGCGAGCGGGTGCGCCGACAGTCCAGCACTTCGCATCAAGCGGAGAAGCCGCGCGGCAAGCCCTTCCGGGCGCCACGCGGCGTGCGAGAACGAGGGGGCCGGGCTATTGCCCGAGAATGCAGAGAACCTCGTCGAGGGTGGCGGTATGCCGCACGTCGCCCTCAGACAGCTGCTCCAGGCGGGTCGTGTCGAACATCGCCGGGCCGTCCAGGGGCTTCTCTCCCACCACATAGCGGCCCGCCGCCTCGGTCCGGCGGACGGAACTGTCCGGCGCGCTGAGGCCGGTGAGCTGTGTCGCGTCGTCCAGGTTGATTCCGACCTGGACCACGTCGGGCTCGGCCTCCAGGACAGCCGCCAGTCGGCCGAGGAGAGGCTCGGGCGCGAAGAGTCGGCAGCCCCGGCCCAGATGCAGGAGGAACCTGCTGTCGGCCTGGCGCCGGATGTCTTGGATCCGGGCACCCGGTGGGTACGTCCCGAATTCCACGAACGGGAATCGCGCGAGCAGTTCCCCGCGATCGGCATCCGGCACGCCGGCATCGAGGAGCACGACGCGCCTGGCCCGGGAAAGGTCCTGACAGCAGTTCACCAGCGAGCTCAGCGTCGCCTCGGTCTCGGTGCGATCCGCGCCGGCGATCAGGGTGATGGTGACGTCGGCGCTCGGAGACCCGAGAACAAGGGTGCGCGCAGCGTCGGCCGGATAGCTGGTCGCAGCCTCGAGCAACTGTGGAACTGCGATGTCCCGGTTGGCCGCGATCCGGGCCCGGTCATCCTCGGGAATGTCGTCGCGGGCCAGCAGGCGCCGGCAGATGGCGAAGGTCTCGGGCAGTTTCCCGATCCAGGATGCGCAGACGGCCTGTTCGTCGAGGGCACGCCACGCATAGAGCTCGGAGTTGAGGAACAGCAGATCCGCAACGGGCAGTGGAATCTGTGCTGCCCGTTCGGCGAACAGATGGCCGAGTCGATAACGGCCGACGGTTCGATAGTGCACGGCGATGTTGTAGAGGGGTTCGGCACGCTGCGGCCGGTACTCCCATGCGCGCAGGTATGCGTCTTGAACGTTCGGCCACGGCTCGTCCAGGCGCGCCATGCACTCGCCGACCCGGTTGAGGGAGAAGTAGATCTCTTCGTCGAATCCGCCCATCTCAGCGCGCCGCGCGTACCAGCGGCGCGCTTCGACCATGTCGTTCGCATCGAAGTAGCTCTGGGCCAGGTAGAACACCGAGCGCGGGTTGTCGGGATTGCGCTGCACGTCGGCCAGCAGCACTTCGGCGTCGTGGAGGTACTTCTGCGGATTGAGATTCCGGCCACCGAGGCGCCGGGACTCGATGAGATAGTCGCCGTCGAGCCGCTCCTCGGTGAACGGGTCGTGGCAGTCCGCATACTCGTGGAGCACGCCGACGTAGTGCCAGCGCAACCCGTCCCGGAACAGCTGCCGCCGCCAGTAGGTGGTGCCCGGCCCGTAACGCAGCGAGTAGACATCGGCCCTGAGCCCGCTGAAATCGGGGGTGCCGGTCAGCAGATCGTCGGCGTCCATCACCCAGATGTAGTCGCCGTGGCCACGCGCCAGGTCCAGCGCCTCGGAACGGTTGGTGCCGAAGTCGCGCCACGGGCGTTCGTGGATCTCGCCGGGGATGCCCAGTCCGGCCATGTGATTGCGGATGGCGTCCTGCGTGCCGTCGTCGGAGCCGGTGTCGACCACCACCCAGTAAGAGATGTAGGGCGCCACCGAGTCGAGAACCTCGTGGACGATGTGGGCTTCGTTCTTGACGATCATGTTCAGGCAAATCTTCGGACGCGCGGTCATGCTGCAGCCACCACTGAAATACCTTCCACATCAACTCCCCCGGCGCCGACCCACTGCTGGTCGCGCCTCCGGCAACAGCAGTCTAGGTCAGGGGACGGCGCAAGAGCCCACCGGCCGGTTGCCGGACGCCCCGGAAATCGCAGCTATCATTCGGGCATGACTGAAACACCAGAGCAACGTCCTGCCCAAGCAGTGGAAGCCTCCGAAGACGAGGTCGTCGCACGCGGGGTGTCCCGCGAGCCGATCACGGTGAAATCGAGCTCGGCGAGCTGGCTGGCGCCGCTTGCCACCGTGATTTCCCTGATCGCGGCAGCTCTGGCCATCTGGGCGCTGGTGAAGGCGCCGTCTCACAACGCCGCGCAAACCGGTCCCGTCCTGACCGGCGATCCCAAGGCGACGGTGTGCTCCGCCTTCCAGCAGGTCGTCACGGCCGTCAGCCTGCAAACCCACACCGACCTCGGCCAGGAGCCGGTTCCGATGATGGCGGTGGCCGGCAACGCGCGGTTGGCCCTTCTGGGCGGTGGCTCCTACCTGCTGAGCCGCATTCCCGCCGGGACGCCTCCTGAGTTGGCCAACGAGGTCCGCGGTTTCGCAACCAGCCTGGAGCAGATCGGCATGAACTACCTCGCCGGGGTCCCCGACACCGACCAGGGCCAGATCAACCTGCAGGCTGACAGCCAGGGCGCCAGCTCCAAGATCGTCAACTTGTGCAAGTAGATCCACGGGGCCGGCGCGCCCGACAGTTCCGTTACAGATCTTGTGCGACTGTCGGGGAAATGTAACATTTGATCCATGCCGGACACCCACCTCGTCACCAACCAGGTTCCACCGCTCGTCGACCACAACCCCGCTGATTCGCCCGTCCTGATCGAGGCCCTCGTTCGGGAGGGCGGTCAGTGGGGGGTCGACGAGGTGACGGAACTCGGTGCGATCTCCGGCAGCGCCACCGCGCAGCGCTGGGGCGACCTCGCCGATCGCAATCGCCCGGTGCTGCACACCCATGACCGCTACGGGCACCGCGTCGACGAGATCGAGTACGACCCGGCCTACCACGAGCTCATGCGCACGGCTATCGCCCACGGGTTGCACGGCGCCCCGTGGGCCGACGACCGGCCCGGCGCCCACGTGGTGCGCGCGGCCAAGATGAGCGTCTGGACACCCGAACCGGGCCACGTCTGCCCGATCTCGATGACCTACGCCGTCGTCCCCGCTCTGCGGCACAACCCCGAACTGTCCGCCGTCTACGAACCCCTGCTCACCAGCCGCGTGTACGACCCCGAACTGAAGGTCCCCGCCACCAAGGCCGGCATCACCGCCGGCATGTCGATGACCGAGAAGCAGGGCGGCTCGGACGTGCGCGCCGGCACCAGCCAGGCGGTGCCCAACGGCGACGGCAGCTACACCCTGACCGGGCACAAATGGTTCACGTCCGCGTCGATGAGTGACGTCTACCTGGTGCTGGCGCAGGCCCCCGGCGGGCTGAGTTGTTTCTTCCTGCCCAAGATCCTGCCCGACGGCAGCCGCAACCGGATGTTCATCCAGCGGCTGAAGAACAAGCTCGGCAACCACGCCAACGCCTCCAGCGAGATCGAGTACGACGGCGCCACCGTCTGGCTGGTGGGCGAGGAGGGCCGCGGCGTGCCGACCATCATCGAGATGGTCAACATGACCCGGCTGGACTGCACACTCGGCAGTGCCACCAGCATGCGGCAGGGCCTGGCCATGGCGATGCATCACGTCCAGCACCGGAAAGCCTTCGGCGCGTACCTGATCGACCAGCCGCTGATGCGCAACGTCATCGCCGACCTGGCCGTCGAGGCCGAGGCCGCCACCATCGTCGCGATGCGGATGGCCGGCGCCACCGATGCCGCCACCCGCGGCGACGAACGTGAGACGTTACTGCGCCGCATCGGCCTGGCCGCCTCTAAGTACTGGGTGTGCAAGCGCGCCACCCCGCACGCCGCCGAGGCCATGGAATGCCTGGGCGGCAACGGCTACGCCGAGGACTCCGGCATGCCCCGGCTGTACCGCGAGGCGCCGCTGATGGGCATCTGGGAGGGCTCCGGAAACGTCAGTGCCCTGGATGCGTTGCGCGCCATGGCAACTCGCCCGGAGTGCGTCGAGGTGCTCTTCGACGAACTGTCCACCACCGCGGGACAGGACGCCCGGCTAGACGCCCATGTCGACGGGCTCAAGGCCGGTCTGTCCGACCCGGCCACGCTGCAGTACCGCGCCCGCAAGGTCGCCGAGGACATCAGCCTGGCGTTGCAGGGCTCGCTGCTGGTGCGCCACGGGCATCCGGCGGTCACCGACGCGTTCCTGGCCAGCCGGATGGCCGGCGACTGGGGCGGGGCGTTCGGCACGCTGCCGACCGGCCTCGATCTTGGGCCGATCATCGAGCGCGCCATGGTGAAGGGGTGAGTCCCCCCATCGCCGAACAGACACAAGCGACCCCGAAATCCGGCGTGTCGCGGGTCATTTGCGTCTGCTCGCGGAGGGGGTGAGCGTGGAACTCACCACCATGACCTACGAGGTCACCGGCCGGGTCGCGCGGATCACGTTCAACCGTCCGGAGAAGGGCAACGCGATCGTCGCGGCTACGCCGGTGGAACTGGCCGCGTGCGTGGAGCGCGCCGACCTGGACCCGAACGTGCACGTGATCCTGGTGTCGGGCCGGGGTGAGGGGTTCTGCGCGGGCTTCGATCTCAGCGCCTACGCCGACGGCTCGGGATCGGCCGGGGGAGCCGACCACGCCGGAACCGTGCTCGACGGGCACACCCAGGCCGTCAATCACCTGCCGAACCAGCCGTGGGACCCGATGATCGACTACCAGATGATGAGCCGGTTCGTCCGCGGCTTCGCCAGCCTCATGCACTGTGACAAGCCCACCGTGGTGAAGATCCACGGCTACTGCGTGGCCGGCGGCGCCGACATCGCCCTGCACGCCGACCAGGTGATCGCGGCGTCCGACGCCAAGATCGGCTATCCGCCGATGCGGGTGTGGGGCGTGCCGGCGGCGGGGCTCTGGGCACACCGGCTCGGAGACCAGCGCGCGAAACGCCTTCTGTTGACAGGGGATTGCCTCACCGGGGCCCAGGCCGCCGAGTGGGGGCTGGCCGTCGAGGCCCCGGCGCCCGAGGACCTCGACGAGCGCACCGAGCGGCTGGTGGAGCGTATCGCCGCGATGCCGATCAACCAGCTGATCATGGCCAAGCTCGCGCTCAACACCGCGCTGTACCAGCAGGGCGTGGCCACCAGCAGGATGGTCAGCACGGTCTTCGACGGCATCGCCCGGCATACGCCCGAGGGCCACGCCTTCGTCGCGGACGCCCGAGAGCACGGGTTCCGGGAGGCGGTCCGGCACCGCGACGAACCCTATGGCGACTACGGCCGAATTGCCTCCGATGTCGGCGGTGGCCGGAAGACCTCGGGGGTCTGACATGACGGGGCGGCTGACGGCGCGCTCGGTGGTGCTGTCCGTACTGCTCGGCGCGCACCCGGCCTGGGCCACCGCCGCCGAATTGGTCCGCCTCACCGCCGATTTCGACATCAAGGAGTCCACGCTGCGGGTGGCGCTGACCCGGATGGTGGCCGCCGGCGACCTGGTGCGCTCCGAGGACGGCTATCGGCTCTCTGACCGGTTGCTCGCACGGCAGCGCCGCCAGGATGACGCGTTGAATCCGCGGACGTGTCCCTGGGACGGTCAGTGGATCACGGTCATCGTCACCGCCGTCGGCGCCGACGCCCGTAGCCGCGCCGAGTTGCGGATCGCGTTGCAGCGCAACCGTTTCGGAGAACTGCGCGAGGGGATATGGCTGCGGCCGGACAACCTGGGGCCGGTCCTGCCCCCGGAGGCCGACGGCCGGGTGCGGGTGTTGCGCTCCCGTGACGACGATCCCGCCGGCCTGGCGGCGCAGTTATGGGACCTGTCCGGTTGGTCCGACACCGGGCGGCGACTACTGGGCGAGATGGATGCCGCCGACGGGATTCCGGAGAAGTTCGTCGCGGCCGCAGGGATCGTGCGGCATCTGCTCACCGACCCGGTGCTGCCCGATGACCTGCTCCCGGCCGGCTGGCCGGGCCGGGAGTTGCGGGACAGCTATGCAGAATTCGCCGAGATGTTGATGCACACCAGAGTCACGGAGGCCGTATGAGTGTCACGGTTGAACGCAAGGGCCCGGTCACCACGGTGATCCTGGACCGTCCGCACGCCCGCAACGCCGTCGACGGGCCCACCGCCTTGGCGCTCTACGACGCCTTCGAGCAGTTCGACCGGGACGAAACGGCCTCGGTGGCGGTGCTATGGGGGGCCAACGGAACCTTCTGTGCCGGAGCCGATCTGAAGGCGATCGGGACCCCGGACGCCAACCCCACCCACCGGACGGGTCCGGGCCCGATGGGGCCGAGCCGCATGGTGCTGTCCAAACCGGTGATCGCCGCGGTCAGCGGCTACGCGGTCGCCGGCGGACTGGAACTTGCCCTGTGGTGCGACCTGCGGGTGGTGGAGGAGGACGCCGTCTTCGGCGTCTTCTGCCGGCGGTGGGGGGTGCCGCTGATCGACGGCGGAACCGTGCGCCTGCCGCGGCTGATCGGGCACAGCCGGGCGATGGACCTGATCCTGACCGGCCGGGCCGTTGCCGCGGACGAGGCGCTGGCCATCGGACTGGCCAACCGCGTCGTCCCCAAGGGGGGTGCGCGCACGGCTGCCGAGGAGTTGGCCACCGAACTCGCGCAACTACCGCAGGGCTGCCTGCGCGCCGACCGCCTCTCGGCGCTCAACCAATGGGGACATGCCGAAGCCGAGGCCATGGATGTCGAGTTCGGCAGTCTGTCGAAGGTGGCTGCCGAATCGCTGGCCGGGGCGCGCCGGTTCGCCGGCGGCGCGGGCCGGCACGGCGCACCGGCCTGAAGGTCAGACCGCCCGGGCCATGATCTCCATGCAACACCGGTAGCGGTCGGCGACGGCGTAGTGGATCGGCTTGAAACCGGTGTGCTCGAGAATCCGGTACAGCCTCTCCCGGCTGAAGTTGTGGTAGTGCTCGATCTCGATGGCGTACGGGTTGTTCCCGATCGAATTCCAGTAATGCCATAGCGGCGCACCGGCATTCGGCATCGAGATCAGCAGAATCCCGCCGTCCTGGATCAGCCCTCGGGCCTGACGTAACGACTCGATCGGGAACGGTTCGTGCTCGACGACGTCGGCCATGCTGATCACGGTGGGCCTGGTCTCGAATCCCACCTCCCTCAGGGCAGAACCTAGCGTGCCGTGGTAGGCGGGGAAGCCGATGTTGATCAGCTCGTCAACGCTCTGTTTGCGAAGGTCGATCCCGAACACGCTGAAGCCGAACTCGTACGCCGTCATCAACAGCGAACCGTTGCCGAAACCGACATCGAGCCACAGCCGGTCATCCGGCAGGCCGATCGCTTCGACCACCCGCTGGACCATCTTCGCCGAGACGAGCCGATGACGCTCGATGTCCACGCCGACCGTCTGTTCGGTGTTGGTGCTGGAGAACAAGACACCGAGGGCTTCGTCGGTGAAGTATCCGTTCGAGAAAATGTGTCCGCAGCCGGCGCACTCCATCCAGATGATGACCGGCTCCAACGGCTCGCGCCAGCGATCGTGTCGTCGGCAGTCAACCCTGGCGAGCTCGCGAAAGTCGGTCGACTCGCACAACGGACACGCCGTGTAGAGGATTCTCTCGTTTTCCATGTTCCGGTTCCCTCGACGCAACTAACCCTTGTTGATCCGGTTGCCCGAGCCCGCGTCGTGGACGTCGGGGTCACCGGACTTGTAGGTGACGATGTTATTCAGACCCACGACCGACAACTCACCGTCGACCCGCTCCAGGGTGATCTTGTTGTCGGCGCCCCCGACGCTGACCGACGCGCACGTCCCCTTGACCCGCAGCGTGTTGTTCGAGCCCCCGACGTTGAGCGACTCGCCGTCGCCGCAGTCGATGTCGGCCGTCGTCCCGACCGACCCGTAGTTGATGGTGCTGCCCACCTGCACGGGCGCTGAGGTGTCGGCGCCCCGGGAGCCACAACCGGCCGCGGTGAGGGTGAGTGTGACGGCCAGCAGCGTGAGGCGGTGCTTCGGCATGAGGCTTGTTTCTACCCTGCACTAGAGTTTGACGCGGCAGGAGGAGGCGAGCGCGGCATGACAACACGGGCCAAGTCGCCCAAGCTCAGTCGCGAGGTGATCGTCAACGCGGCGCTGACCTTCCTGGACCGCGAGGGCTGGGACGCTCTGACGATCAACGCCCTGGCCACCCAGCTCGGCACCAAGGGGCCGTCGCTGTACAACCACGTCGACAGCCTCGAGGACCTGCGCCGCACGGTGCGCATGCGGGTGATCGACGACATCCTGCAGATGCTCAGCACGGTCGCGGCCGGCCGCACCCGCGACGACGCGGTGATGGCGATGGCCAGCGCCTACCGCAGTTACGCCCACCACCATCCGGGCCGGTATTCGGCGTTCACGCGGATGCCGCTGGGCGGCGACGATCCCGAGTTCACCTCGGCCTCCCACGCCGCCGCGGCTCCGGTGATCGATGTGCTGGCCTCCTACGACCTCGACGGCGAGGACGCCTTCTATGCCGCCCTGGAGTTCTGGGCGGCGCTGCACGGTTTCGTGCTGCTGGAAATGACGGGTGTGATGCATTCGGGCGTCATGGGTCGGGTCGACACCGACGCCGTCTTCTCCGACATGGTCCTGCGGCTGGCCACCGGCATGGCGCACCGCAGCGACGCTGACCTGCGGTAAGGTCGTCGTCCGCCGGTTTTGGAGGCAGGTGCCCGAACTGGTATCGTTGGGCATCGTGCCTGGCCGCCAGGTGCGCTCACGCGCGCTCGCCGGGCAAATTCGCATGTTCACGATGCATCGGATTTTCTGCGATGCGGTGCGCGTGTGACACGCCCGGCAGCGGGGTAAGCGGCGGGGCTAAAACTGCAGTACAGAGACTTGGAAAAGAGAGAAAGCCGGTAATGCCAACCATTCAGCAGCTGGTCCGTAAGGGTCGCCGCGACAAGATCGCCAAGGTCAAGACCGCGGCACTCAAGGGCAGCCCGCAGCGCCGCGGGGTGTGCACCCGCGTGTACACCACCACCCCGAAGAAGCCGAACTCGGCGCTTCGCAAGGTGGCGCGCGTCAAGCTCACCAGCGCTGTCGAGGTCACCGCCTACATCCCCGGTGAGGGTCACAACCTCCAGGAGCACTCGATGGTCCTGGTCCGCGGCGGCCGTGTGAAGGACCTCCCCGGTGTTCGTTACAAGATCATCCGCGGCTCCCTGGACACCCAGGGTGTGAAGAACCGCAAGCAGGCCCGCAGCCGTTACGGCGCGAAGAAGGAGAAGAGCTAATGCCCCGCAAGGGACCCGCTCCCAAGCGTCCGCTGGTCAACGACCCTGTCTACGGATCGCAGCTGGTCACCCAGCTGGTCAACAAGGTCCTGCTGGACGGCAAGAAGTCGCTGGCCGAGCGGATCGTCTACGGCGCCCTCGAGCAGGCTCGCGACAAGACCGGCACCGACCCCGTCGTCACCCTGAAGCGGGCGATGGACAACGTCAAGCCGGCCCTCGAGGTCCGCAGCCGCCGCGTCGGCGGCGCCACCTACCAGGTGCCCGTCGAGGTCCGTCCGGACCGCTCGACCACCCTGGCGCTGCGCTGGCTCGTGAGCTTCGCCAAGGCCCGCCGCGAGAAGACCATGATCGAGCGGCTGGCCAACGAGATCCTCGACGCCAGCAACGGCCTGGGTGCCGCCGTCAAGCGGCGCGAGGACACCCACAAGATGGCCGAAGCCAACCGCGCCTTCGCGCACTACCGCTGGTGAGCCCAGCGCCGGGGATCCGGCGCTGAGGACACCGACAGCCATCAACGAATCGATCGAAAGCGAAAACTGCTGTGGCACAGGACGTGTTGACCGACCTGAACAAGGTCCGCAACATCGGCATCATGGCGCACATCGACGCCGGCAAGACGACGACGACCGAGCGCATCCTCTTCTACACGGGGATCAGCTACAAGATCGGTGAGGTCCACGACGGCGCGGCCACCATGGACTGGATGGAGCAGGAGCAGGAGCGCGGGATCACCATCACCTCCGCGGCCACAACCTGTTTCTGGAACGGCAACCAGATCAACATCATCGACACCCCCGGCCACGTCGACTTCACCGTCGAGGTGGAGCGCAGCCTCCGCGTGCTCGACGGCGCGGTCGCCGTCTTCGACGGTAAGGAAGGCGTCGAGCCGCAGTCCGAGCAGGTCTGGCGGCAGGCCGACAAGTACGACGTCCCGCGAATCTGTTTCGTCAACAAGATGGACAAGATCGGCGCGGACTTCTACTTCTCGGTGCGCACAATGGAGGAGCGCCTGGGCGCCAACGTCATCCCGATCCAGATCCCGATCGGCTCTGAGGGCGACTTCGAGGGCGTCGTCGACCTGGTCGAGATGAAGGCCAAGGTCTGGCGCGGCGAGACCAAGCTCGGTGAGAAGTACGACGTCGTCGACATCCCCGAGGACCTTCAGGAGAAGGCCGAGGAGTACCGCACCAAGCTGCTCGAGGCCGTCGCCGAGACCGACGAGGCGCTGCTGGAGAAGTACTTCGGCGGCGAGGAACTGACCGTCGAGGAGATCAAGGGTGCGATCCGCAAGCTGACCATCAGCTCGGCGGCCTACCCGGTGCTGTGTGGCAGCGCGTTCAAGAACAAGGGCGTACAGCCCATGCTCGACGCCGTCATCGACTACCTGCCCTCGCCGCTGGACGTGCCGCCGGCCATCGGCCATGCGCCGGGCAAGGAGGATGTCGAGGTCATCCGCAAGCCGTCGGTCGACGAGCCGTTCTCCGGCTTGGCGTTCAAGGTGGCCACCCACCCGTTCTTCGGCAAGCTCACCTACGTCCGGGTGTACTCCGGCAAGGTCGACTCCGGCGCCCAGGTGGTCAACTCCACCAAGGGCAAGAAGGAGCGGCTGGGCAAGCTGTTCCAGATGCACTCCAACAAGGAGAACCCGGTCGAGACGGCCAGCGCGGGCCACATCTACGCGGTGATCGGCCTGAAGGACACCACCACCGGCGACACCCTGTGCGACCCGAACAACCAGGTCGTCCTGGAGTCGATGACGTTCCCGGACCCGGTCATCGAGGTGGCCATCGAGCCCAAGACGAAGAGCGACCAGGAGAAGCTGAGCCTGTCGATCCAGAAGCTCGCCGAGGAGGATCCGACCTTCAAGGTGCACCTGGACCAGGAGACCGGCCAGACCGTGATCGGCGGCATGGGCGAGCTGCACCTGGACATCCTGGTGGACCGCATGCGTCGCGAGTTCAAGGTCGAGGCCAACGTCGGCAAGCCGCAGGTGGCCTACAAGGAGACCATCCGCAAGAAGGTCGACAACGTCGAGTTCACCCATAAGAAGCAGACCGGTGGCTCGGGCCAGTTCGCGAAGGTCATCATCAGCCTCGAGCCGTTCGTCGGCGAGGACGGTGCCACCTACGAGTTCGAGAACAAGGTCACCGGTGGCCGCGTGCCCCGCGAGTACATCCCGTCGGTGGACGCCGGTGCGCAGGACGCCATGCAGTACGGCGTGCTGGCCGGCTACCCGCTGGTGAACATGAAGGTCACTCTCCTCGACGGCGCCTACCACGACGTCGACTCCTCGGAAATGGCGTTCAAGATCGCCGGATCCCAGGCTCTGAAGAAGGCCGCCGCGGCGGCCCAGCCGGTCATCCTCGAGCCCATCATGGCTGTCGAGGTCACCACCCCCGAGGACTACATGGGTGATGTGATCGGCGACCTGAACTCCCGCCGTGGTCAGATCCAGGCCATGGAGGAGCGCAGCGGTGCGCGCGTCGTCAAGGCGCAGGTGCCACTGTCGGAGATGTTCGGCTACGTCGGCGACCTCCGGTCGAAGACCCAGGGCCGGGCCAACTACTCCATGGTGTTCGACTCCTACGCCGAAGTTCCGGCGAACGTGTCGAAGGAAATTATCGCCAAAGCAACGGGCGCCTAGAGCCCAAAGCTTTTGCACGGCAACATAACTGAATAACAACAACCTGCTTTAGATAAGCACCAACAAGTCCAGGAGGACACAGAAGTGGCGAAGGCGAAGTTCGAGCGGACGAAGCCGCACGTCAACATCGGGACCATCGGTCACGTTGACCACGGCAAGACCACGCTGACCGCGGCTATCACCAAGGTTTTGCATGACAAGTTCCCCGATTTGAACGAGTCGCGCGCATTCGACCAGATCGACAATGCGCCCGAGGAGCGTCAGCGCGGTATCACCATCAACATCTCCCACGTGGAGTACCAGACCGACAAGCGGCACTACGCACACGTCGACGCACCCGGTCACGCTGACTACATCAAGAACATGATCACCGGTGCCGCCCAGATGGACGGTGCGATCCTCGTGGTGGCCGCCACAGACGGCCCGATGCCGCAGACCCGCGAGCACGTGCTGCTGGCCCGCCAGGTCGGCGTGCCCTACATCCTGGTCGCGCTGAACAAGGCCGACATGGTCGACGACGAGGAGCTGCTCGAGCTCGTCGAGCTGGAGGTCCGCGAGCTGCTGGCCGCCCAGGACTTCGACGAGGAGGCCCCGGTGATCCGGGTGTCGGCGCTGAAGGCCCTCGAGGGTGACCCGAAGTGGGTCAAGAGCGTCGAGGAGCTGATGGACGCCGTCGACGAGTCGATCCCGGACCCCGTCCGCGAGACCGACAAGCCGTTCCTGATGCCCGTCGAGGACGTCTTCACCATCACAGGCCGTGGCACCGTGGTGACCGGTCGCGTCGAGCGTGGCGTGATCAACGTCAACGAAGAGGTCGAGATCGTGGGCATCCGGCCCGGCGTCACCAAGACCACCGTCACCGGTGTCGAGATGTTCCGCAAGCTGCTCGACCAGGGTCAGGCTGGCGACAACGTCGGTCTGCTGGTCCGTGGCGTCAAGCGCGAGGACGTCGAGCGCGGCCAGGTCATCGTGAAGCCCGGCACCACCACCCCGCACACCGAGTTCGAGGGCAGCGTCTACATCCTGTCCAAGGACGAGGGCGGGCGTCACACGCCGTTCTTCAACAACTACCGTCCGCAGTTCTACTTCCGCACCACCGACGTGACCGGTGTGGTCACGCTGCCGGAGGGTACGGAGATGGTCATGCCCGGCGACAACACCGACATCTCGGTGAAGCTGATCCAGCCGGTCGCCATGGACGAGGGTCTTCGGTTCGCGATCCGCGAGGGCGGTCGTACCGTCGGCGCCGGTCGTGTGACCAAGATCGTCAAGTGATCTGACAGCAGGTTCGACCTGCTTCGACCTGCACGAGAGCGGCGTCCGTCAGCTTCGACGGGCGCCGCTCTTGTGTCCGTGGCGCGCTAAAATGAAGGTTCGGTCGGGTGCTCTTCCAGCCCGGGATCAAGGAGTTCTTCGATGGGCCTGGGCGGTGTCGGCGGGTTGACGGCCAAGCGCCGTTCGGCCGCTGTCGCCGCGGCCGCGATCGCCCTGGTGGTCTCGCTACTCGGCGGGGCCATGGTTCTGGTGTTCTCCGGGCGCCCGCAACAGCCGGCCTCCGCCCTCAAGCCGATCGCGCCCTCGTCGGAACCGTCCTCGACCGAGCCGTCGGAGACGACGGACCCGTCGGCGCTGTCGTCGGGGCTGGGCGGTGACCTCGGCTCGACGGACGCCGGCACTGCCGGATCGGCGTCGCTGGGCAGCGCCGGATCGGGATCGCTGGGCAGCGCCGCCGTGAGCGCGCCGTCCGGCGGTGGCGGTGGGCCGGCACTTCCGGCCTTCCAGCTTCCGCCTCCGCCGCAACTGCCGCCCGCGCCCTCCCCGGCGGATTGGTCGGCGCTGCTCCAGCCCTACATCGACGCCCAGAACAACGCCACCGCGGCCAACATCGGCGGCGCCATCACCGGCGCGACGGTGGGCGCTGGAGCAGCGGCACTGAACTCCGCGGCGGTGGTCGTCGGTGACCTGATCCTCTATGCGGCCTACACCAACAACGGCCCGGCGCTGTTGAATCAGCTGCAGAACACCCTGCCCGCGCCGGCCGCTGCGGCGCTGGGGTCCACGGGGGCCACACTCTCCCAGCTGCCCCCGCCGCCGGACTTCACCGGCCTGTCGCAGGCCTTCGCGGCCGCTGCCGCGGCTCCACCCGTCGCCGGGCTGCCCGCTCTGCAGCTGCCGCCTCCGCCGCAGCTTCCCCCACCTCCGACGCCCGAGCAATTCGCCGCGCTCGCCGCGCTGCCCTTCGTGTTTCCAGGCCTGCCGCCTCCGCCGCCGTTCGGTCTGCCGGCGCCGCCTCCGTTCGGGTTGCCACCGCCACCCCCGTTCTGGCTGCCGCCGCCGCCTCCGTTCGGCCTGCCGCCGCCACCGCCCCCACTGCCGCTTCCCAGCATCACCCGGTTGTTCGGTCTCCCGTTCTAGGGCAGATTGGTACCCGTTACCGGCTGACGGTCGGTCCTGATTCCCGAGGGGGTCGGCAATGTTGACGCGTTACCTCAAAGCCCAGGGCATGGTGCTGCTCTGCGGTGGGTTGGTGGGGCCCATCTTCCTGGTCGTCTACTTCGCGCTGGGCCCGATGGCCCGGCCGTACATCAACTGGATGTTCTGGACGGGACTGTTCATCACCGCGGTGGACGTCCTGGTCGCGCTGGCCCTGACCAACCTGGGCGCGAAGTCGGCGGCCAAACACGAGCATCTGACCCGCCAGGGCATCCTGGCCATGGCCCGGACCACCGGTATCTCCGACACCGCCTGGTTCGTCAACGACCAGCAGATGATCAAGGTCACCATGCACATCGACGTTCCGGGGCAGCCGGGTTTCGACGTGCAGCAGACCATGGCCTCCAGCCCCACCCGGATGCAGATCCTCAACGGCCACAAGCTCGTCGCGCTCGTCGAACCTGGCACGCAGAACTACGAAATCGATTGGGAGGCAAGCGCACTGCTGGCCGGCGTCGTCCCGGCCCAGTTCACCCTCGACCAGGATCACCGGACCTACGACCTCACCGGGCAGGCCGGCCCGCTGATGCAGATTCTCCAGGTGCTGCACGCCAACGGGATTCCGCTCAGCGGCAGTATCGACATCCGCTCCAATCCCGTTGTGCGCCAGCAGGTGATGGACATCGTGCGCCGGGCAGGCAGCGCGGCGCCGGCCCCCGAGGTGGTCGCTGCCGCGCCCCTGCCGTCCGCACCCGCGGCCTTCGCGGCGGCACCCGGCCTGACCGTGTCCCAGCGGTTGCAGCAGCTGGACACCCTGCACGCGACCGGCGCGATCACCGACGCCGAGTACACGGCCAAGCGGGAGCAGATCCTGGCCGACCTGTGACCCGGAACTGAAACACGTTCCAGTTTCTTGCTAGCCTGACCGCGGGCCGGCTGAAAGGACTGGACAATGGGTGATCTGGCGGGACGAGTCGCCTTTGTGACGGGCGCCGCACGCGGCCAGGGCCGCGCATATGCCGTACGGCTCGCTCGCGAGGGCGCCGACGTCATCATCAGCGACATCTGCGCCCCGGTCTCCGACACGGTTCCCTACGCCGGGTCGACACCCGAGGACCTGGCCGAGACCGCCCGGCTGGTCGAGGCCGAGGGGCGCCGGGTGTTGTCCCGGACCGTCGACATCCGCGACGACGCGGCGCTGCGCCAGCTGGTGGCCGACGGTGTGGCGACGTTCGGCCGGCTCGACGTCGTCGTGGCCAATGCCGGGGTGCTGAGCTGGGGCCGGCTCTGGGAGCTCTCCGACGAGCAGTGGAACACCGTCATCGACGTCAACCTCACCGGCACCTGGCGCACGCTGCGGGCGGTGATCCCGGCGATGATCGAGGCCGGCAACGGCGGCTCGATCGTGATCATCAGTTCGTCGGCCGGGCTGAAGGCCACCCCCGGCAACGGCCACTACGCCGCCTCCAAGCACGGACTGACGTCGCTGACCAACACCCTGGCCATTGAGTTGGGCGAGTACGGGATCCGGGTCAACTCCATCCACCCGTACTCCATCGCCACGCCGATGATCCTCAACGACGCGATGCTGGCGGTGCTGGGCAAGCACCCGAGCTTCCTGCACAGCTTCGCGCCGATGCCCTACCAGCCGCCGGCCAAGGCCGACAAGGAGGCCAAGCGCAAGGACTTCATGACGGCCGAGGAGGCCGCCGAGGTGGTGGTGTGGCTGGCCGGGGACAGGTCGGGGCTGCTGTCGGGCTCGCAGATCTCCGTGGACCGCGGGGTCATGAAGTACTGAAAGTGCTGAATGACCCCATCGGGTCGGGCGTCATGAAGTACTGACTCATCGTCGAGATTGCGCTCAGATCGAGGAAATTCGAAATAAGTCGATCTGGACGCAATCTCGACGGAGCCGAAGTCAGCCCGGCAGCACCAGCACCGGCACCGGGCTCACCCGCATGATTTTGGTGCCCCGTGTGCCGAGGAATACCCGGGCGATGTCGCCGCGCGGCGAGGTGCCCAGAGCGAGGATCTCGCCGTCCTGCCACTCCGCGTCGTCGAGCGCCTGATCCCAGCCGTTTCCGCTGACCACCTGCAAGACGACGTCCTCGCCGACGATGCTGTCGGCGCGCAACTGGGCCAGCATCTCGGCTGCCTGGGTCTCCCAGGCGGCCAGGATCGAGTCCTCGGCGTGCAGGCCGACCTCCGGCGGGTACATGGTGCGGCCCCGCACCGCGAAGGTGATCACCCGCAGCGGCACTTCCAGGCGCGTGGCCAGTTCGGCGACGTGGCGGACCACGTCCACCGACTCCGGGGTCCCCGGGTACCCGCAGGTGATCCGCGTCAGCATTCCGCTCTTGGGGCTGCGGTACCCGCGCGGCGCGATCGCCACCGGCACCGGGCTGGAGTGCAGCAGCCGGTCCGCGGTGGAGCCCACCACCACCTGGCCCAGCTGGCCGCTCGCCGACGATCCGAGCACCAGCACGTCGGCGTCGAGTTCGGAGACCACATCGGTCAGGCCGCCGGACACCGACCGGTGGGCGTGGCTGTGATACCTGATTTCCAGCGACTTGCCGATGGACTCGAGTTCGCGCTGCGCCTCCCGCGCGGAATCGGCCGCCAGTTGGTCGGCCCAGGCGGCGTACTCAGCGTCCACCCGTGCCGGTGACGGGAACGTCCACGGCTTGGGAACGATGGTCGCGACGGTCAGCGAGGTGCGCAGGGTGCGCGCCGCCCCCACCGCCAGGTGCAGGGGTGCCCCGCCGCTCTTGCCGGCCAGGTATCCGACGACGACGGTCATGGCCGATCCTCCGGCGGTTGAATCACCTCGACGCCGGTGACGCCGGTCGCCGTGACCGTGCCGGGGTTCAGCGCGCTGTGGTGCCGACCCCAGATGAAGTAGAACGTCAGCGCCACCGACACCCATAGTGCGAATGCCAGCCAGGTGTACCAGTGCAGGCTCACCAGGATGTACAGGCACGCGATGATCGCCAGCACCGGCGTCACCGGATAACCCGGCACCCGGAAGCCGCGGGGCAGGTCCGGTTCGCGGCGGCGCAGGATCAGCACGCCGAGCGCCACCACGATGAACGCCGTGAGCGTGCCGATCGACACCATGTCGGCCAGGTAGTCCAGCGGGACGAAGCCGGCCATCAGCGCCACGATGATCGCGACGACGATGGTGTTGTTGACCGGCGTCATCGACCGCGGGTCCACCTTGGCGAACATCGACGGCAGCAGTCCGTCGCGGCCCATGGCGAACAGGATCCGGGTCTGTCCGTAGAGCGTGACCAGGGTGACCGAGAAGATCGAGATGACCGCCCCGGCGGCCAGCACCGTGCCCCAGTAGTGCGCGCCGGTGACGTTGTCGAGGATGACGGCCAGCCCGGCCTTCTGCTCGGCGAAGTCGGGCCAGTTCTGCGCTCCGAGGGCGGCCACGGCCACCAACAGGTAGACGGCGGTCACGGTGAGCAGGGCGGCGATGATGGCGCGCGGCATGGTGCGCTGCGGGTCCTTGACCTCGTCGCCCGCCGTGGACACCGCGTCCAGCCCGATATAGGAGAAGAAGATGGTGCCGGCGGCGGCGCCGACCCCGGCGACGCCGAACGGGGCGAACTCGGCGAAGCGGTCGGTGTCGAAGGCGGTGAAGGCGATCACCGCGAACATCACCAGCACCGACAGTTTGATGATGACCATCACGGTGTTGACCTTCGCCGACTCGCTGGCGCCCCGGATGAGCAGCAGCGCGCACAGACCCACCAGGATCATGGCCGGCAGGTTCGCGATGCCCGGATCGGCATCCCACGGCGCCGCCGAGAGCGCATCGGGCAGCTTGAATCCCAGGAAGTTGTCCAGGAGTTTGTTGACGTACTGACTCCAGCCGACCGCCACCGCGGCCGTCGATACCCCGTATTCCAGGAGCAGGCACGCCGCCACGCCCATGGCGACCACCTCACCAAGGGTGGTGTAGGCGTAGGAGTACGTCGACCCGGCCACCGGCACCGCGGAGGCCAACTCGGCGTAGCAGATGGCCGCGAGTCCGGCCGCCAGCCCGGCGATCAGGAACGAGACGATCACGCTCGGACCGCTCTCCGGCACAGCCTGGGACAGCACGAAGAAGATGCCGGTGCCGACGGTGGCGCCGACGCCGAACATCGTCAGCTGGAAGACGCCGATCGAGCGTTTGAGGTTCTCCGAGGCGCCGTGGGCCACCGGCGCCCCGATGACCGGGCGTCGGCGCAGCATCTGCTCGGTCAGAGTTATCGGTGCCGTCATTGGAAGCCCCTTGGCTGTGCGGTTGAAGGTGATTATGGAGCGGCACGGGCAACTGCGCTTGTTAACGGGCCAACCGTCTCACCTGCCTCGGGGAGCGGGTCGGCCGATCGTGTAAGAACATTTCGTGAGCAAAGCGAGTGGAATCGTGATCGTCGGGGGAGGGCTGGCGGCCGCCCGGACCGCCGAGCAGCTCCGCAAGAGCGGCTACACCGCTCCGGTCACCATGGTCAGCGACGAGCCGCACCTGCCCTACGACCGGCCGCCGCTGTCCAAAGAGGTGCTGCACGACAGCGGCAAGAATCTGGATGACGTCCTGCTCAAACCGGCGGAGTTCTACGCCGACAACGACATCGCACTCAAACTCGGTGCTCCGGCCCAGTCGATGGATCCGGCCGCCCGGACCCTGACGCTGACCGACGGCACCGTGCTCGACTACGACGACCTGGTGATCGCGACAGGGCTTGAGCCCAAACGGATTCCGTCGTTCCCCGACCTGGACGGCATCCGGGTGCTGCGGTCCTACGACGAAGCGATGCAACTGCGGGAGCAGGCCGCCACCGCCCGGCGCGCCGTGGTGATCGGCGCCGGCTTCATCGGCTGCGAGGTCGCCGCCAGCCTGCGCAGGCTCGGGGTCGACGTCGTGCTGGTCGAGCCGCAACCGGCCCCGCTGGCCGCGGTCCTGGGCGAGCGGATCGGTGACCTGGTGGCCCGCCTGCACCGCGCGGAGGGCGTGGATGTGCGCACCGGCGTCGGGGTGGCCGAGGTGACGGGGGCTGAGGGCCGTGTGGACGGCGTCGTGCTGTCCGACGGAACCGAACTCGACGCCGACCTGGTGGTCGTCGGGATCGGATCGAGGCCGGCCACCGACTGGCTGGTCGGCAGCGGAGTGGCGCTGGACAACGGGGTGGTGTGCGACGAGGCCGGCCGGACCAGCGAGCCCCACGTCTGGGCGCTGGGCGATGTGGCCTCCTGGCGCAATGCCGCCGGGCAGCAGAGCCGGGTCGAACACTGGAGCAACGTCGCCGACCAGGCCCGCATCATGGTGGCCGCCATCCTCGGACATGACCTGCCGGCACTGGTCGTGGTGCCGTACTTCTGGAGCGACCAGTACGACGTGAAGATCCAGTGCCTCGGCGAACCCGAGGCCGACGACGTCGTGCACGTCGTTGAGGACGACGGCCGCAAGTTCCTGGCCTACTACGAACGCGACGGCATCCTGACCGGGGTGGTCGGCGGCGGGATGCCCGGCAAGGTGATGAAGGCCCGGTCCAAGATCGCCGCGCGGGCCCCGATCGGCGAGGTGCTCGGTCCGGCCTGACCGTTACGGGAGGCCGGCGGCGACGGCGTCGAACGCGTCGGCCAGGTCCTGGCGCAGGGACTGTGCGTCGGCGTCATCGCCCCGGGCCAGCCAGTGTTCGTGCGCGGCCAGCGCCACCCCGAGCATCGCCCATCCCACGGTTTGTGGAACCAGGTCCGTCGGTCGGGCGTCGGTGCGCCGCGCCACGAACCCCGCCACCACGTCACGCCAGCCGGCGTAAAGGGTCATCGAATACGCCTGCAGCTCAGGGCTTTCCAGGATCAGCCGCATCCGCTGGCGGTGCCGTGCCGCCTCTGACTCGTCGAAGGTGTTGAAGTCCAGCAGCGCGGCGCGCAGCGTCACCGCCATCGGCTTTGTCAGGTCGGCGCCGTCGAACACCTCGGTGAACTCGCGCAGGTGGGCACCGAAGTCCCCCCACGGAATCGCGTTCTTCGACGGGTAGTAGCGGAACAGGGTGCGCCGGGAGATGCCGGCGGCCAGAGCGACGTCTTCGACGCTGACGTCGTTGAAACCGTAGGTGTCGAACAGGTCGATGGCCACGTTGGCGATGTGGTCCTTGGTGGTCGAGTGGCGTCGCCCGGCGCGCACCGGGGCCGACGACGGCGTGTCGGTTCCCATCGCTCGCCCGAATCCCTTCCTTTACGGCACTTGATGCCATATTGTGGCCAAAGTCGGCGCCGGATGTCGCCGAATCGACGAAAGGGGCGCCCCATGGAGCAGAACCGCACCGAGGCCGAGGCCACCACCGAGTTGGTCACCGAGAGCCTGGTCGAAGAGGTGTCCATCGACGGGATGTGCGGGGTCTACTGACGGTGGCCGCCCACCTTCCGGGTGGGTCAGCCGTGGGGGAGCGGGCGTTCGACCCGACGCTGTCCTGGCGTCTGCACCCGCAGGTGGCCGTGCGGCCGGAGCCGTTCGGCGCCCTGCTCTATCACTTCGGCACCCGCAAGCTGTCGTTCCTCAAGAACCGGGTGATCGTGCGCGTCGTCGAGACGCTGGCCGATCACCCCGATGCCGCCTCGGCGTTGCGGGAGGCCGGCGTCGGCGCCGCCGACGACGCGCCCTACCTGCACGCCCTCGGCGTTCTCGCGTCATCGAACATGTTGGTGCCCAAGGAGATCCCATGACGGCCACCTCCGGTCTGATCGAGCAGTTCGAGCGCGGTCTGGACGCCCCGATCTGTTTGACCTGGGAGCTGACCTACGCCTGCAACCTGGCCTGCGTGCACTGCCTGTCCTCGTCCGGCCGGCGCGACCCGCGTGAGCTGTCCACACCGCAGTGCAAGTCGATCATCGACGAGCTCGAGCGCATGCAGGTGTTCTACGTCAACATCGGCGGCGGCGAACCGACGGTGCGGCCGGACTTCTGGGAACTGGTCGACTACGCCACGGCACACCGGGTCGGGGTGAAGTTCTCCACCAACGGCGTTCGCATCACAGAGGAGGTCGCCGCGCGGCTGGCCGCCAGCGACTACGTGGACGTGCAGATCTCCCTGGACGGCGCCACCGCCGAGGTCAACGACGCGGTCCGCGGCGCCGGCTCGTTCGCGATGGCGGTGCGGGCGCTGGAAAACCTTGCGGCAGCGGGCTTTGAAGATGCCAAAATCTCCGTCGTCGTCACCCGCCACAACGTCGGCCAGCTCGACGACTTCAAGGCCCTGGCCGACCGGTACGGCGCAACCCTGCGGATCACCCGGCTGCGCCCGTCCGGCCGCGGCGCCGACGTCTGGGACGAACTGCACCCCACCCCGGCCCAGCAGGTGCAGCTGTACGACTGGCTGGTGCGGGGCGGCGAACGCGTCCTGACCGGTGACTCCTTCTTCCACCTGTCCGGCCTGGGGGAGCCCGGCGCGCTGCCTGGCCTCAACATGTGCGGCGCCGGCCGGGTGGTGTGCCTCATCGACCCGGTGGGCGATGTGTACGCCTGCCCGTTCGCCATCCACGACCGGTTCCTGGCCGGAAATGTGTTGTCCGACGGCGGATTCGAGCAGGTGTGGAAGCACTCGGAGCTGTTCACCGAGCTGCGCCGCCCCCAGACTGCAGGAGCCTGTGGCAGCTGCGGCCACTACGACGCCTGCCGCGGCGGCTGCATGGCGGCGAAGTTCTTCACCGGTCTGCCCATCGACGGACCCGATCCGGAATGCGTCGAGGGCTATGGCGTGCCGGCGCTGGCCGCCGAGCGTGACAAGCCGCGGCCCCGCGTCGACCACTCCCGCACCGTGCTGCTGACGCTGGCTGCACCGCCCAGAAAGCCACCCGGCAAGCCCTGCAACGAAAGCCCGATCTGATGGCCCGTGATCTCTGGTTCGAAACCGTCGCCGTCGCGCAGGAACGCGCCAAGAAGCGTCTGCCCAAGGGGGTGTACGCCGCGCTGCTGGCCGGCAGCGAGAAGGGCGTGACCTACTCCGACAACGTCGAGGCCTTCGGGGAGCTGGGATTCGCGCCGCACGTCATCGGCGCCACTGAGAAGCGCGACCTGTCCACGACCGTGATGGGGCAGGACATCTCGATGCCCGTGGTCATCTCGCCGACCGGGGTGCAGGCGGTCAACCCCGACGGCGAGGTGGCCGTCGCGCGTGCCGCGGCCGCGCGCGGAACCGCGATGGGTCTGTCGTCGTTCGCCAGCAAGCCCATCGAGGACGTCATCGCCGCCAACCCGAAGACCTTCTTCCAGATCTACTGGCTCGGCGGGCGTGACGCCATCGCCCAGCGTGCCGAACGGGCGCGGGCGGCCGGCGCCAAGGGCCTCATCGTCACCACCGACTGGAGCTTCTCGCACGGCCGGGACTGGGGCAGCCCCAAGATCCCGGAGAAGATGGACTACCGCACCGCGATCAAGATGTCGCCGCAGGGCCTCGTGCGTCCGTCCTGGTTCCTGGAATGGGCCAAGACGCTGAAACCGCCCACGCTGACGGCGCCGAACCAGGGCGCCCGCGGGGAGCCCGGCCCGCCGTTCTTCCACGCCTACGGAGAGTGGATGGGCACGCCGCCGCCCACCTGGGAGGACATCGCCTGGTTGCGGGAGCTGTGGGGCGGCCCGTTCATGCTCAAGGGCGTCATGCGGGTCGACGATGCGAAACGTGCTGTGGATGCCGGGGTTTCGGCCATCTCGGTGTCCAATCACGGCGGCAACAACCTCGACGGCACCCCGGCCACCATCCGGGCGCTGCCGGCCATCGCCGAGGCCGTCGGCGACCAGGTCGAGGTGCTGCTCGACGGCGGCGTGCGCCGCGGCAGCGATGTGGTCAAGGCGCTGGCGCTGGGCGCGCGGGCGGTGATGATCGGGCGGGCCTACCTGTGGGGCCTGGCCGCGGCCGGGCAGGCCGGCGTGGAGAACGTGCTCGACATCATGAGCGGCGGCATCGAGTCCGCGCTGCGCGGCCTGGCCAAGTCCAGCGTGCACGACCTCAACCGGGACGACGTTTTGATTCCGCCGGGGTTCTCCCGCGGCCTAGGCTGAAGGCATCCCCCAACCGCAGGAGAAGCCATGGCCGTCTACGCCAAACCGGGGGCCGCGGGCTCCCTGATGTCCTTTCAGGCCCGCTATGAGAACTTCATCGGCGGGGAATGGGTCAAGCCCTCCGGCGGCCGGTACTTCGAGAACGTCTCCCCGGTGAACGGACAGGTGTTCTGCGAGGTGGCCCGGTCCACCGACGCCGACATCGAGAAGGCGCTGGACGCCGCGCACGCCGCCGCACCGGCCTGGGGCAGGACCGCGCCGGCCGAACGGGCGGTGCTGCTCAACAAGATCGCCGACGTCATCGAAACCAACCTGGAGTCCGTCGCGCTGGCCGAGTCGTGGGACAACGGCAAGCCGATGCGCGAAACCCTGAATGCCGACATTCCGTTGGCGGTGGACCACTTCCGCTACTTCGCGGCGGCGATCCGGTCCCAGGAGGGCTCGATCTCCGAGATCGACGGCGACACCGTCGCCTACCACTTCCACGAGCCACTGGGCGTGGTCGGGCAGATCATCCCGTGGAACTTCCCGATCCTGATGGCGGTGTGGAAGCTGGCGCCCGCACTGGCCGCCGGCAACGCCGTCGTGCTCAAGCCGGCCGAGCAGACGCCCGCCTCGGTGATGTACCTGATCGGTCTGATCGCCGACCTGCTGCCGGCAGGAGTCCTCAACGTGGTCAACGGTTTTGGCGTCGAGGCGGGCAAGCCGCTGGCGTCGAGTAACCGGATCGCCAAGATCGCGTTCACCGGTGAGACCACCACGGGCCGGCTCATCATGCAGTACGCCAGTCAGAACCTCATCCCGGTCACCCTCGAGCTCGGCGGCAAGAGCCCGAACATCTTCTTCTCCGACGTGATGGCGGCCAACGACGACTATCAGGACAAGGCGCTGGAGGGCTTCACCATGTTCGCCCTCAACCAGGGCGAGGTGTGCACCTGCCCGTCCCGCTCGCTGATCCAGGCCGACATCTACGACGAGTTCCTCGCGATGGCGGCGATCCGCACCAAGGCGGTGCGGCAGGGTGATCCGCTGGACACCGAGACGATGATCGGCGCGCAGGCCTCCAACGATCAGCTGGAGAAAATCCTGTCCTACATCGAGATCGGCCGCAGCGAGGGCGCCACGGTGGTCACCGGCGGCGAGCGCGCCGACCTCGGCGGCGAGCTGTCCGGCGGCTACTACGTGCAACCGACGATCTTCGCCGGCAACAACTCCATGCGGATCTTCCAGGAGGAGATCTTCGGTCCCGTCGTCTCGGTCACCTCGTTCAGCGATTACGACGACGCCATCCGCATCGCCAATGACACCCTCTACGGGCTCGGGGCGGGGGTGTGGAGCCGCAACGGCAACATCGCCTACCGGGCGGGCCGCGACATCAAGGCCGGGCGGGTGTGGACCAACTGCTACCACCAGTACCCCGCGCACGCCGCGTTCGGCGGATACAAGCAGTCCGGCATCGGCCGCGAGAACCACAAGATGATGCTCGACCACTACCAGCAGACCAAGAACCTGCTGGTGTCCTACAGCGACAAGGCCGTCGGCTTCTTCTGAGGGTCGCGCCGGGCCGCCCGCACAACCGGCAGCAGCACACCGGCACACCGTGACCGGACCGCGCCGGCGATCACGCCGCTGCCGTAGACGGCATCCTCGGCAAGGCGCAACCCCAGATACGCCGGGAAGGCCAGCCGCGGACGGTTGCGCCGCCACTCCGCCATGAGCGGCAGCAGCATGGCCGCCGCTGCGGCGCGCGCCCATCGCGATCGCGGGGCGCACCACAGTGCGAGCCAGCCGATCGGCCACCATTCGCGCCGCAGCAGATGGCCGGCCGCAGAGGTGTCGGAGAGCAGACGTTTGCCCGCGATCAGCGGAGCCAGCGTCTGATCCACCGATGACGCCCGTAACTGCCGGGCGACCTCCGCGACGGCCGCACCGGCAACCGTCAGCGCCGCCGGGGCACGCACCGCCAGGGAGGGTCGCCGGGCCAGAAGTGCAACTGCCCCAACAAGATTCCAGCTCGACAGCCGAGCCGGGGCCAGCGTGCGCGGATGGCGGCGCTCCAGGTCGGCCGCGGAGGTTCCGTACCCGAAGACCTGGCGGGCCCAGCCGCCGAGGTCCGGCCGCATCTCGTGAGTCACGACCGAGGCCGGCTCGTAGCGGATGAGCCCGCCCGCCTGCGCCAGCCGCCAGATCAGGTCGACGTCCTCGCCGAGGCGCAGCTGTTCGTCGAAGGCCTGGTCGCCCAGGGCGGACCGGCGCGCCAACAGCACCGCGGAGGGCACATAGCCGAGCGCGGCCCCGGGCGTCACCAGTTCCGGGCGGGGCCCCATGTCCAGCGCGCTGCGGGTGTCCTCGTAGCGGGCCAGTATCCCGGCAGAGGTCGTGCGTGAGCGGATCCGCGGGGCCACCGCGACCACCCGGGGATCGTCGAAATGCGCGAGCAGGGGGCCGGTCCAACCGGGCGTCACCGCGCAGTCGGCGTCGACGAACGCGACGATCGGTGACGTCGCCTCCCTCAGCCCGGTGTTCCGTGCCGCCGCGGGCCCCCGGTTGATCCGGTGGCGCACCAGGACGGTGCCGTGCGCGCGGGCCACCTCCGCGACGCGATCGTCGGCGGAGGCGTCGTCGACCACGATGAGCCTGGCGCCGGGCACCGTTTCGCACAGCGCCACCAGGCAGCGCTCCAGCAGGTGCGGTCGTTCGAACGCCGGGACGATCACGTCGAGCCGCGCCTCGCCGGGATGGGGTGGCGCCACGGGGTGGACGATCCCGCGCGCGGACAGCAGGTCCGCCAGCGCCTGTTCGACGCCGGGGGAGGGCGCCACCCCGGCGCCCGCGGCGGCGGCGAGGTGTCGCAGGAACGGCCGTCCGGCGGTCGCGATCCGCAGCACCCGCCACGGCGCACCACCCAGGACCACCGACGCGTCCCTGCACAGCGTCACCCGGTCGTCGAGCGCGACGGGGCGCCCGGCGGGCAGGCCCGCCGTGGGCGAGGGGTGGTCCATCCGTTCAGCATGGCAGCGGCCGACTTCTCCAATACCATCGGCGGGTGCCTGCAGCGCCGGAACTCGGGGCCCTGACTTCGCGCGATGTGCACGGCGCCGCGGCGGTGGCCGTGCCGGTCGGCTCCCTCGAACAGCACGGACCGCACCTGCCGTTGGACACCGACACCCGCATCGCCACCGCGGTGGCCCGCGGGATCGCCGCGGAACTCGGGTATCTGCTGGCGCCGGCCGTCGCCTACGGCGCCTCCGGCGAGCATCAGGAGTTCCCGGGCACGGTTTCGATCGGCACCGCCGCCCTGACGACGGTTCTGGTCGAGTACGGGCGTTCGGTGTGCGAATGGGCGTCCCGGGTGGTTTTCGTCAACGGCCACGGCGGCAATGTGGACGCCCTGCGCGCCGCCGTCTCGATGCTGCGCGCGGAGAACCGTGACGTGGTGTGGTGCAGCGGGTGGGCTGCGGGTGGCGACGCGCACGCCGGACACACCGAAACCTCGCTGCTGCTTCACCTTTCCCCGCACCTCGTCCGGCGTGACCGGTGGGTGGCCGGCAACCGTCAGCCGCTCGACGCGCTCCTGCCGGCCCTGCGCCGCGGCGGGGTCGGCGCGGTCAGTCCTTCCGGCGTGCTGGGCGATCCGACGACGGCCACCGCGGCGGCCGGCGCGCAGATCTTCGCCGGCATGGTCGCCGACGGCGTGCGCCGGGCCCGGGAGTGGAACCCCGACCGCGGCGGGATGCTCACATGAGCCGCCGATGACGGCGGACGTCCTCATCGTCGGCGCCGGCAGCGCCGGATCGATTCTGGCCGAACGGCTCTCGGCCGATCCGGCACGACAGGTCACGGTCCTCGAGGCCGGGCTCGCCCGGACCGACCCGGCCATCCGGGCACTGACCGACGATGCGGCGATCCTGCCCATCGGACCGCGCAGTCCGGTGGCCCGATGGTTCGGCACCCAGTTGACCGATGACCGGACTCATCCGGCCGAGATCGTCCGCGGCGTCTGCGTGGGCGGCTCCGGAGCGGTCAACGGCGGCTATTTCTGCCGCGCCCTGCCGGCGGACTTCGACGACGCCCCGGACGGCTGGTCGTGGGCGGACGTGGAACCGCACTACCGCGCCGTCATGACCGATCTCGACTTTTCCGACCCGCGCGGCGGGGGCCCGATCCCCGTCCACCGGACAACTGAGTTCAGCACTGCCACAGCTGCTTTCGTCACCGCGGCCGAGACCGCCGGCTACCGCTGGATTCCGGACCTCAACAACCCCGCGGCAGACTCCGGCATAGCGGCGGTGCCGTTGAACATCGCCGAGGGCATCCGCGTCGGTCCGGGCGCGGCATTCCTGGAGCCGGCGGCCGAGCGCCCGAACCTCAGGGTGCTCACCGGGGTGCGGGCGAGCAGGCTGCGCACGGTCGCGGGCCGTGTCGTCGGCGTTGATGCCGTCGGCCCGCAGGGCCCGCTGCGGCTCGCCGCGGCAACGGTGGTGCTCTCCGCCGGCGCCATCGCGTCCGCCCAGCTTCTCCTGCTGTCGGGCATCGGACCGGCGGCCGACCTCGCCGCGCTCGACATCCCGGTGGTGGCCGATCTTCCTGTGGGACAGAGGTTCTCGGATCACCCGGAGTGGGTGATGAACACGGGATGGGCCCCCGCGGACCGGCGCCCGGTCCTCGAGGCGGTGCTGGTCACCGGGAACCTGGAGCTTCGCCCGTACACCTCCGGGTTCGCCGCGATGGCGGGACTGCCCGATGGCGGAAGCCCGGACATCGGCGTCGTGCTCACCCGCCCGCGATCCCGCGGGCGTCTGACCCTGGCGTCCCCGGACCCCGGGGTCGCGCCGCGCATCGAACACCGCTACGACAGTCACCCCCGTGACGTCGACGAGCTGCGCCACGGATGCGCACTGGTCACCGACATCCTCAGCGGCGCAACCGAACTCGGCGAGCCGCGATGGTCGACCTCGCAGCACCTGTGCGGCACGGCGCCCATGGGCCTCGGCGGACATTCAGTCGTCGACCCGCGGTGCCGTGTCCACGGGGTGGACGGGCTGGCCGTCGTCGACGGGTCGATCCTGTCCCGGATCCCCAGCCGCGGACCGCACGCGACGATCGCGATGCTCGCGCACCGCGCCGCCGAGTTCTTCCAGTCCTAGTCGCTCAGCTCCACCCGGATCGGCAGGTGCTTGAGTCCGCCGACGAAGGTGGTCGCCATCAGCTCGGGCTTGCCGGCCAGTTCGATGGACTTGATCCGAGGGATCAGTTCGGTGAAGAAGCTGTTCATCTCCATGCGCGCCAAAGATGCGCCGAGGCAGAAATGCACGCCGTAGCCGAAGGACAGGTGCTTGTTCGGGTCGCGGCCGATGTCGAACTTCTCCGGGTCGGTGAACACGTCCTCGTCGTGGTTGGCCGAGGTGTAGGCCAGGTACACCGCCTCGCCCTTGGCGATCTTCACGCCGCGCACCTCGGTGTCCTCCTGCGCGGTGCGCATGAACTCCTTGACCGGCACCACCCAGCGGATCATCTCCTCCACCGCGGTCGGCATCAGCGACATGTCGTTCTGCAGCCGGGCCAGCTGGTCGGGGTGCTCCAGCAGGGCCCGCATGCCGCCGGCGATGCCGGCGCTGGTGGTGTCGTGGCCGGCGCTGGCGACGATCACGTAATAGGAGAGCGTGTCCATCGGGGACAGCGGCTCGCCGTTGATCGTGGCGTTGGCGATCGCCGAGGCCAGATCCTCGGTGGGGTGCTCCCGCCGGGACGCCGTCAGTGCGGAGAAGTAGTTGAAGAAGTCCATCAGCACCGCGAGCATGTCCTCGACGTCGCCGCCGCGCTGGAACTCCTCGTCGTTGCCGCCGAACATCTCCTGGGTGAGTTTGAGCATCCGGGGGAAGTCGGAGTCCGGCAGTCCGAGCATCGTCAGGATGATGTAGAGCGGATAGTTCACCGCGATCTCGGTCATGAAGTCGAGCTCGGGGCCCTTCTCGGCCATCCTGTCGACCCAGATCTTGGCCAGCTCGTCGCAACGCGCCTTGAGCGCCCGCAGCACCTTCGGCCGGAACCAGTCGGCGCCGATTTTGCGGACGTCGCGGTGGTGCGGGTCGTCCATGTGGATCAGGGTGCGCAACCCGGTGCCCGCCTCCAGATCGCGCAGCAGGGCGTCGTCCGCGTCGGCGATCGCCAGCAGCGGCCGCGGATAGTTCGTGAACAGGTCGTTCTGCCGCTCGATGTCCATGATGTCGTTGTGCTTGGTGATCGCCCAGAACGGCCGGTACCCCTCGACGTCCACCCAGGACACCGGAGCGTTCTGCCGCAGATGCGCCAGCGCCCGGTACAACCGCGGCTCGTCGGCGTAAGCCTGCGGATCAGCGAGGACTCGGGCTGCGGGGTCCATGATCCGTGTGCTCAACTGCGCTCTCCCTCACGTGACGGCGAAAACTTGACGGGTGTCAGCTTCACAGTGTGGAGGAAGATCCGCCGCGGGGAAAGGTGTTGGGACCATTTTCCGTAATTCGACTTATGCGCCGGTCCGGCGGGGTTGCGTCAGTTGAGCTTCCGGGGGACGGCCGCGCCGGCGTTTCCACTTGCGCCGGACCGGTTTCCGGCGGATCGCCGCGGAGTGGGTTTCGGTCCGCCGCGTAGGCTCGCGTCTCGTGCATCCCCGTCGCTTCGGCCCCGTTTTCCGTTGTGCCGCCGCGCTGTTGGTGATCGCCATTGTGCTGGGTGGATGCGGTCGCGTCACCTCTGCGGGCCTGCCCGGCCCCGACGTGGTGACGACGACCAACGGTCCGGTGCGGGGAGCACTGGGCGCTGGACCCGACGGCGCCTTCCGGCTCTTCCAAGGCATTCCGTACGCGGCGGCCCCGGTCGGTGCGCTGCGCTGGCAGCCGCCTGTCGCGCCGGCCCCGTGGACGGCGGTGCGCGACGCCACCAAGCCGGGAGTGCGGTGCGTGCAGGAGACCCGCATCGATCCGGACTTCGGCAGGCCCACCGGCGAGGACTGCCTCAATCTCAGTGTCTGGGCGCCGTCCGGCGCGACGCCGGAGGCCCCGCTGCCGGTGCTGGTCTGGATTCACGGTGGCGGATTCCTCAACGGCAGCTCCGACATCTACAACGCCCGCACGCTGACCACCCGCGGCGGCATCGTGGTGGTCACCATCAACTACCGGCTCGGGGCGCTCGGGTTCCTGGCCCATCCCGCTCTCTCGGCCGACGCCGACCAGCTCGGCAACTACGGCCTGGCCGACCAGCAGGCCGCGCTGCGGTGGGTGCGCGACAACATCGCCGCGTTCGGGGGCGACCCGGCGAAGGTGACGATCGCCGGCGAGTCGGCCGGTGCCATCTCGGTCTGCGACCACCTGGTCGCGCCGGAGTCGGCCGGCCTGTTCCGTGGGGCGATCATGCAGAGCGGGCCCTGCCAGGCCCAGGCCGCCCTGCCGGCCGCCGAACGGATCAGCACCGACTACGCGGCCAAGGCCGGCTGCGGCGACATGCGGTCGGCGGCCCGCTGTCTGCGGGACCTCCCGGCCGACCGGCTCGTCGGCGGGCCGCCCTATGTCCGCATCGGTGCGAACGTCCTGACCGGCCCGGTCACCGGAACCTCGCGGTTGCCCGCCGCGCCGCAGACGGTGCTCGGCCGCGGCACGACCGCGCGGGTGCCGGTGCTGATCGGCAACACCGCCGACGAATTCACCTTGTTCGTCGCGACGACGTATCTGCGCAAGAAGGGTCTGCCGCCCTACCGCACCCTGCTGACCGACACCTTCGGAGCCGAGGCGCCGCTGATTGCCGCCCACTATCCGCTCGATCGGTACGACGGCAGCACCGCGCTGGCCTACGCGGCGGCCGTCACCGACGGGGTCTTCGCCTGCCCGATCGACACCTACGCCGCCGGCCTGGCCGGCCGGGGCAGACCCCCGGTCTACGCCTACGAGTTCAACGATCCCACCGCCCCGGTGCCCGAGCCCATGCGCTCCCTGCCGTTCCACGTCGGCGCCGCCCACGCCCTGGAGTTGCGCTATCTGTTCGACATGGGCGGTGCGCCGGCGCTGAACGTCGCGCAGCGGGCGCTGGCCGACCAGATGATCGACTACTGGAGCCGGTTCGTCGCCACCGGGGATCCGGCCGGCCCCGGACTGCCCGCCTGGCCGCCGCTGAACCCTGACCACCCGCAACGGCTTTCGCTGCAGCCGGGCGATTCGGTCCTGACGGCCGATTTCGCCAGGCGGCACAAGTGCGACTTCTGGTCGAACCGGGGCTGACCGGTGTTCAGGGAATGCTCAGCAGCGCCGTGGGAGATGCGCATCGGCGGCGAGATCCGGTGCCGCCCGGCCCGCGATGAGCGGAAGGTCGAGGTAGGTCTTGATGCCCGGCTGGGCGCGGCACACGTAGGGGATGGCGCTCACGCAGTGATTGGCGGTGGCGACCACGCCCGGGTTGCGGATGAGCCCCTGCGCCACCGATTCGGGCTGCAGCCCCTTGAAGGTCAGGAGGACATCGGGGTCGCCGGTGATCTCCACCTCGAAGCGCTCGCCTTCGGGGCCCAGATCCCACGGCGGGTCCAGCTCCACCTCGCACATCAGCCAGTTCACCGCCGCGGTCACCACCGGACGGTCACCCACGACGGCCTGCCACCGGAAGCGCCGCGCCGCGACGGCGCCGGGGTCCATCGGCACGATCAGGTCGTCGCTGCCGTGCACGGCGACCGCGACCTCCTGGGTGGAGTGGATCCGCGGTCCGGCGGCGAAGCCCAGCTGGTCGGCCACCATGCGCACCGATGCCTTGAAGCCGCCCTCCAGCAGCCCCGCGATCGGACCGTTCATCGCCTCGTCGGGACTCTTGCCGAACCCCATTACCTCGCGCACCACCAGCGGTGAGTTGTAGGTGCGCAGGTCGGAGAACTCCTCGGCGCGCACCGAGGTGATCGCGGCCGACAGTGCGGAGACCATGAGCGGAAAGCGTTCGGTGATGCCCCCGGGATGGATGCCCGACCCGTGCAACGTCGTGTTCCCGTCCCGGCAGGCCTGCTCGATCGCGGCCACAGCAGGGTTGCTCCGGTCCGGATACACCCAGCCGACCGGGGTGACGACGTTCTTCCCGGACCGCAGGATCGCGGCGACCACGGCATCGTCGGGCAGTAGCGGGGAGTAGATGACGCAGTCGGCGTCGGTGGCCAGCAGCGCGTCGACATCGGTGGTCGCCGCCACCCCGACCGGGTCCTCGCCGGCGAGTTCGCCGGCGTCGCGGCCCTCCTTGTCCGCGCTGTGCACCCAGCACCCGACCAGCTCGAGTTCTGGATGGCGAAGCACATTCTGGATTGCGGCGCGGCCGACACCGCCGGTCGCCCACTGAATGACCCGGTACATGCCCCAAGAATCGCCGAGAGTGCGCTCAGATCCACGAATTCGCGACAACTCCGCCGAAACTTCGATCGGGTGACGAGGGCTGACTGCCCCGGTGCCGGGAGGATTTGGATCCGGCCCCAGTCGTCAGGCATACTGTTCAGGTTGTCTTGAGCCGGGTCCGCCCCCGCTGGGAGCGTTCCGCGAGAGACATACGACCAGCGCCGACACCGGCGCATCCGGTCCCAACCTCGCCAGCGAGATTCTCGCCGATGGGGTGCGCGTGCGGGTGACACACCCGAGCGCGGGGGTCGGTGAACCAGGACAGGTAAACAGCGGCGGCGGAAGCCAGCGCCCCTCGGCGGGCGCAGCAGTAAGAGTGAGGTAGGAGAAGCGTGGCGGGACAAAAGATCCGCATCAGGCTCAAGGCCTACGACCACGAGGCCATTGACGCCTCGGCGCGCAAGATCGTGGAGACGGTCACCCGTACGGGCGCCAGCGTGGTCGGCCCGGTGCCGCTGCCGACGGAGAAGAACGTGTACTGCGTCATCCGCTCCCCGCACAAGTACAAGGACTCGCGGGAGCACTTCGAGATGCGCACCCACAAGCGGCTCATCGACATCCTCGACCCGACGCCGAAGACGGTCGACGCGCTGATGCGCATCGACCTGCCGGCCAGCGTCGACGTGAACATCCAGTAGGGGGCGGAAAAGCCATGGCTCACTCAGGCAAATCCGCCGCTCCGCGGCGTGGAATCCTCGGCACGAAGCTGGGCATGACCCAGGTCTTCGACGAGAACAATCGCGTCGTCCCGGTGACGGTTGTCAAGGCCGGCCCGAACGTCGTCACGCGCATCCGCACCACCGAGAAGGACGGCTACAGCGCCGTGCAGCTCGCCTACGGCGAGATCAGCCCGCGCAAGGTCAACAAGCCGGTCACCGGACAGTTCGCCGCCGCGGGCGTCAACCCCCGCCGCCACCTGGCCGAGCTGCGTCTGGACGACGCGGCCGCTGCCGCCGAGTACGAGGTGGGCCAGGAGCTCGGCGCCGACATCTTCGCCGAGGGCAGCTATGTCGACGTCACCGGCACCTCGAAGGGCAAGGGCTACGCCGGCACCATGAAGCGCCACGGTTTCCGCGGCCAGGGCGCTGCGCACGGCGCCCAGGCGGTGCACCGCCGGCCCGGCTCGATCGGCGGATGTTCCACCCCCGGCCGGGTGTTCAAGGGCACTCGCATGGCCGGACGGATGGGCAATGAGCGTGTCACCACCCAGAATCTGGTGGTGCACAAGGTCGACGCCGAGAACGGCGTCCTGTTGATCAAGGGCGCGGTCCCCGGCCGCACCGGCGGCCTGGTGATGGTGCGGACCGCGGTCAAACGAGGTGAGAAGTAATGGCTGACAAGAAAATTGACGTCCACTCCCCGGACGGCAAGAAGAGCGGCACGGTGGAACTTCCGGCTGCCCTCTTCGACGTGGACGCCAACATCGCGCTGATGCACCAGGTGGTGACGGCGCAGCTGGCCGCGGCCCGCCAGGGCACGCACGCGACCAAGACCCGCGGCCTGGTCTCCGGCGGCGGCAAGAAGCCGTACCGGCAGAAGGGCACCGGGCGCGCACGTCAGGGCTCGACCCGCGCTCCGCAGTTCAAGGGCGGCGGCACGGTCCACGGCCCGCAGCCGCGTGACTACAGCCAGCGGACCCCGAAGAAGATGATCGCCGCAGCGCTGCGCAGTGCCCTGTCCGACCGGGCCCGCAACGAGCGCATCCACGCGGTCACCGAACTGGTCAGCGGCCAGGCCCCGTCGACCAAGAGCGCGAAGTCGTTCCTCGGCACGCTCACCGATCGCCGGCGTGTGCTGGTGGTCATCGGCCGCGCCGACGAGGTGGGCGCCAAGAGCGTGCGCAATCTGCCTGGCGTGCACGTGATCTCGCCGGACCAGCTCAACACCTACGACGTGCTCAAGGCCGACGACGTGGTCTTCAGCGTGGAGGCGCTCAACGCCTACATCGAGCAGCACACCAAGCAGGAGGTGTCGGCCTGATGGCTACCGTGACTGATCCGCGCGACATCATCATCGCGCCGGTGATCTCCGAGAAGTCCTACGGTCTGATCGAGGACAACGTCTACACGTTCATCGTCCATCCGGACTCGAACAAGACGCAGATCAAGATCGCCATCGAGAAGATCTTCTCGGTGAAGGTGGACTCGGTGAACACCGCCAACCGGCAGGGCAAGCGCAAGCGCACCCGCTACGGATACGGCAAGCGCAAGGACACCAAGCGCGCCATCGTGACCCTGGCTGCCGACAGCAAGCCGATCGACATCTTCGGAGCCCCGGCCTGAGGGCCGGGCTGACGGCCTAAAAGGAATTAGGACCAGACATGGGAATTCGCAAGTACAAGCCGACGACCCCGGGTCGCCGCGGTGCCAGCGTCTCCGACTTCGCTGAGATCACCCGGTCGACCCCGGAGAAGTCGCTGCTGCGTCCGCTGCACAGCACCGGCGGCCGAAATGCCCACGGGCGCATCACCACTCGCCACAAGGGTGGTGGCCACAAGCGCGCCTACCGGGTCATCGACTTCCGTCGCAACGACAAGGACGGCGTCAACGCCAAGGTCGCGCACATCGAGTACGACCCGAACCGCACCGCGAACATCGCGCTGCTGCACTTCCTGGACGGCGAGAAGCGCTACATCATCGCCCCGCAAGGTCTCAAGCAGGGCGACATCGTGGAGTCCGGTGCCAACGCCGACATCAAGCCCGGCAACAACCTGCCGCTGCGCAACATCCCGGCCGGCACCCTGGTGCACGCCGTCGAGCTGCGTCCCGGCGGCGGAGCCAAGATGGCCCGCTCGGCCGGCGCCAGCATCCAGCTGCTGGGCAAGGAAGGCACCTATGCCTCCCTGCGCATGCCGTCGGGTGAGATCCGTCGCGTCGACGTGCGCTGCCGCGCCACCGTCGGCGAGGTCGGCAACGCCGAGCAGGCAAACATCAACTGGGGCAAGGCCGGTCGTATGCGGTGGAAGGGCAAGCGCCCCACCGTCCGTGGTGTCGTGATGAACCCGGTCGACCACCCGCACGGCGGTGGTGAGGGTAAGACCTCCGGCGGTCGCCACCCGGTGAGCCCGTGGGGCAAGCCGGAAGGCCGTACCCGCAAGCCCAACAAGCCGAGCGACAAGCTCATCGTCCGTCGCCGTCGCACCGGCAAGAATAAGCGCTAGGAGTAGCCAGCGATGCCACGCAGCCTGAAGAAGGGTCCGTTCGTCGACGACCATCTGCTCAAGAAGGTCGACGTCCAGAACGAGAAGAACACCAAGCAGGTCATCAAGACCTGGTCGCGTCGTTCGACCATCCTCCCCGACTTCATCGGTCACACCTTCGCCGTCCACGACGGACGCAAGCACGTGCCGGTGTTCGTCACCGAGGCGATGGTCGGCCACAAGCTGGGCGAGTTCGCCCCGACGCGGACGTTCAAGGGCCATATCAAGGACGACCGAAAGAGTAAGCGGCGCTAGAGATGACGACGACGACTGAATATCCTTCGGCCTCCGCCGTTGCGAAATATGTGGGGATCTCGGCGAGCAAGGCCCGCCGGGTGATCAACCTGGTTCGCGGCAAGTCCGTCGAGGAAGCCCTCGACATCCTGCGCTGGGCCCCCCAGCAGGCCAGCGAGCCGGTCGCCAAGGTGATCGCGAGCGCCGCGGCCAACGCGCAGAACAACAGCGGGCTCGACCCGCGCACCCTGGTGGTCGCCACCGTCTACGCCGACGAGGGCCCCACCGCCAAGCGCATCCGTCCCCGCGCCCAGGGCCGGGCCTACCGGATCCGCAAGCGCACCAGCCACATCACCGTGGTCGTGGAGAGCCGTCCGCCGCGCGACCAGCGCGCCGGACAGTCCACCCGGTCGCGGCGTGCCGAGGGCAGCAAGACCGCCGGAGCCGCGAAGTCGGCGACATCAGGTCCGGCCAAGGCCCCCGCCAAGAAGGCCCCCGCGAAGAAGGCAGCACCCAAGAAGGGAGGCTCGGAGTAGTGGGCCAGAAAATCAATCCCCACGGCTTCCGGCTCGGTATCACCACCGACTGGAAGTCCCGGTGGTACGCCGACAAGCAGTACGCCGACTACGTCAAGGAAGACGTCGCCATCCGTCGGCTGCTGGCCAGCGGCCTCGAGCGCGCCGGCATCGCCGACGTGGAGATCGAAAGGACTCGGGACAGGGTCCGTGTTGATATCCACACCGCGCGTCCGGGCATCGTCATCGGGCGCCGCGGCACCGAGGCCGACCGCATCCGCGCCGACCTGGAGAAGCTGACCGGCAAGCAGGTCCAGCTCAACATCCTCGAGGTCAAGAACCCCGAGTCGCAGGCCCAGCTGGTGGCACAGGGTGTCGCCGAGCAGCTGAGCAACCGCGTGGCGTTCCGCCGGGCGATGCGCAAGGCCATCCAGTCGGCCATGCGCCAGCCCAACGTCAAGGGCATCCGGGTGCAGTGCTCAGGGCGCCTCGGCGGCGCGGAGATGAGCCGCTCGGAGTTCTACCGCGAGGGCCGGGTGCCGCTGCACACGCTGCGCGCCGACATCGACTACGGGCTGTACGAGGCCAAGACCACCTTCGGCCGCATCGGCGTGAAGGTCTGGATCTACAAGGGCGACGTCGTCGGCGGCAAGCGCGAACTGAGCGCTGCCGCGCCGTCCGCCGACCGTCCGCGCCGCGAGCGTCCCGCGGGCACCCGTCCGCGCCGTAGCGGCGCCTCGGGCACCACGGCGACGAGCACCGAGGCCGGCCGCGCCGCGACCGAGGAGGCCCCCGCGGCCGAGCCGGTCGCCGTCGAGACCCCGGCCGCCGAGAGCGCCGAGTAAGAACGAGGAAGCGTCAATCATGTTGATTCCCCGCAAGGTCAAGCACCGCAAGCAACACCACCCCAAGCAGCGTGGTGTCGCCAGCGGTGGCACCAGTGTGACGTTCGGTGACTATGGCATCCAGGCCCTGGAGCACGCCTACATCACCAACCGGCAGATCGAGTCCGCGCGTATCGCCATCAACCGCCATATCAAGCGTGGTGGCAAGGTGTGGATCAACATCTTCCCGGACCGTCCGCTGACCAAGAAGCCGGCCGAAACCCGCATGGGCTCGGGCAAGGGCTCACCGGAATGGTGGGTCGCCAACGTCAAGCCCGGCCGGGTGCTCTTCGAGCTGAGCTACCCCAATGAGGAGATCGCCCGCGCCGCACTGACGCGCGCGATCCACAAGCTGCCGATCAAGGCACGCATCGTGACCCGAGAGGAGCAGTTCTGATGGCAGTGGGCGTTAACGCCGGCGAGCTGCGCGAGCTGAACGACGAGGACCTGACCACCAAACTCCGGCAGGCCAAGGAAGAGCTGTTCAACCTGCGCTTCCAGTCGGCCACCGGACAGCTGGCCAACAATCATCGGCTGCGCACCGTTCGGCAGGAGATTGCACGCATCTACACGGTGTTGCGTGAACGTGAGCTGGGTCTGGCTTCCGGCCCCGGCGGTGAGGAGTCGTAATGCCTGAGACAACGAAGGACAAGGGCGCCCAGCCCGGTCCGAAGCGCACTCCGGCCACCGAGAAGCCGCGCGGTCGCCGCAAGACCGCGATCGGCTACGTGGTGAGCGACAAGATGGACAAGACCATCGTCGTCGAGCTGGAATCGCGCGTGCAGCACCCGAAGTACGGGAAGATCATCCGGACCACGAAAAAGGTCAAGGCGCACGACGAGACCGGCTCGGCCGGCATCGGCGATCGCGTGTCGCTGATGGAGACCCGGCCGCTGTCGGCCACCAAGCGGTGGCGCCTGGTCGAGATCCTCGAGCGAGCCAAGTAGTTCGCTCGGTTTGGAAGCGTTTCGATAGCGCCCGGTGCCGTTGGCACTGGGCGCTTTTCGTCAGGATCCCGGGAAGCGCAGCCGCAGTAGCGAACAGTCGTCGCTGAACAGTCCGGCCACGGTCCGGGCCTGCAGCCTGCTGGCGAGATCCTCGAGGCTCCAATCGCCCGAACCGTACTGGGCGGTGCACAGTGCGACGAAGTCGCCCAGCGACCAGGACGTGCCGTCGGGGACCGGAAGGTCGAAGGCCCCGTCGCTGTACAGGATGATTTCGGCGTCATCGGGAACCGTGAACCCCTCGCAGGTGAACACGGTGTCGGCGAACATGCCGACCGGTAGGCCCGGACTCGACAACCGGACCGGGTCAGCGGCCGGGTCGGTGAACACCAGTGCGGGCGGGTGCCCGGCGCTGGCGTAACGCAATGTCCGCGTTGACATCTGGTAGACGCCGTACCACATGGTGAAGTAGTTGCCGCCGTGCTGATCCATCGGGAATTTGGCGTTGAGTTCGGCGAGGACTTCAGCGGGTTGGGATAGCACGTCCCGGGGTAGGGACCCTGATCGCAGCAGGTTGTGCACGGAGATCGACTCGAGTGCCGGGGCGATCCCATGTCCGGACACATCGATCAGGTAGATCAGCAGATGGTCGTCGTCGATCCACCGGTAGTCGAAGCAGTCGCCGCCGAGCTCCCGTGACGGCAGATAGTACTGCGACACCCGGACCGGACCGTCGAGATCGCCGGGGAGCAGTGAGTTCACGTAATCCCCGGCGATCTTGAGTTCGGAGCGCAACCGATCGGTCTGGGACTGAAGCCGTTGCGCCAGAGCGCGATTCTGCTGATCGCGTTGGTCGATCTGCCGCTTGTTCTCGACTTCGGCGGTGATGTCGACGATCTGCGAGACGAAGAACTCCACCTGTCCACGGGCGTCCCGCAGGCAGCTCACCGACAAGTCCGCCCAGATCAGGTGGCCGTCGGCGTGGATGTACTGCTTGGTCAGCCGGTAGTGATCGATCCGGCCGGCCAGCATGTCATCGGCATTGCGGAGATCGCGTTCCAGGCTGTCTCCGGCGGTGAGTTCTTGCCACGTCTTGGTTTTCAATGTCTCGGCGTCGTAGCCGAAGAATTCGCAGAGCGCCGGGTTGACGGTCTCGAACCGACCTTCGGGGGTCACCATGCACATTCCGACGGCCGAGTTGTCCATCAGCCGCCGGTACCTGGCGTCGGCGCTGGCCCGCCCTTGGCGGGCCTTCTCGGCGGCCTGGTGGGCCTGCATCTGTTCGGTGATGTCGATGATCTGCGTGATGAACGATTCCGCCCTGCCGTCAGCTGCGCGGATGCAGCTGATCGAGAAGTCGCCCCAGACGCGATCACCCGTGGCGGTCAGGCATTGCTTGATGGAGCGTTGGTAGTCGACGTCGCCGGCGATGAAACTTCCGTACTCCTTCAGCTCGGATTCCAACGCCTCCGGGACCACGAGTTCTCGCCAGTTCTTCGCGCGCATGGCCTCGGCGTCGTATCCGAAGAAGCGGCACATCGCATCGTTGACCACCTCGAATCGGCCTTCCGCGTCGGCGACGCACATCGCGACGGGGGAGCTGTCCATCAGACGGCGGTAGCGCGCGTCTGCGTTCGCCTGTTCTAGCCGGGCGCTCTCGGCCCGTTCCATCGCCTGCATTTCGTCGTCGATGACGCGGAATGACGAGGCGTATCCGTCGGGACGGCCGTCGGCGTCGAAGAACGCCTTGGCATGCACGTGAACCCAGTGGACGGTTCCGTCGGCGGCTGTGAGGCGTCCGCGCGGGATGGCGGCCCGGTCGTCGGTCAGCCAGGTCAGCTTCTCATGGGCGCCGCGGTCCTCCTCGGGGATGATGTCCCAGACTTTCTTGCCGACCCAGTGCTCCGGCGGAGCAGCGAGGGCGGCTTCCACCGACGGCGAAACCCAGGCGATTACTCCCTCGCGCACATGCATCACCACATCGCCGACGTTTTCGGCGAGCAACCGGAAACGACTCTCCGTCTGCGCAATTCGCTCGGCGGCATGCACTCGTTCGGTGACGTCCCGCCAGGTGAGGGTGATGAAGTCTCCACCGACGTGGTTGCCGCGGATGTCGTAGTGACGCGGTCCGGTGAGAATCTGGTTGTCGTAGAGCACATCGTCGAGGACCAGTGGCTGGTGCGTGTCGGCGCACTGCGCAAAAAGGTCAAGCATCCCTGAGGATTTGACGTTGGGCATCGTCTTGAGCAGGCTGTGCCCGATCAACTCGCCCCGGGCCATCGCGAGGTAGGCGCAGGTGGCGTTGTTGACGTCGCGGTAGGTGAAATCGATGATCCGCCCGGCCGGGTCCCGGACGGCTTCCAGCAGCGCCTGGGGATCCAGCATTCCGTCCGCCGACGCGCGCAGCAGTTCATGGGCGTATTCCAGCGACTCCCGGGCCTGCTGGGATCGAGACTCGTTGTAGAACACCCAGATCCGGCCCCGGAAGCCTCCGTGCTGGACGGGCTTGGACACCGCCAGCACGTGGCTGGGGTTTCCACTGAGGAACCACATGCATTCGATCGACGCAGCCGGGTCGGAGGCGACGCTCGTGATGCAGGAATTGAATTCGGTGCGGTTCACCACGCGGCGCCCGAGGTTGGCCAGAGCGCTGTCGAAGTCGGACTCCGGCTGCATGCCCACCGGGAGGCCGAGCAGCGTCGCGGCCGATTGGTTCAATGCGGCCTGGCTCAGCGCCGGGTTCACCATCACCACGCCGTCCTGCAAACCGTTGACGACGGCCCGCAGACGTTCGATGTCGCCTTCGGCGAAGTGAAGATCCCGGCAAAGCTGCGCGATCGCGCCCACCTCGTCGAGCGCCTGGCGCTCCCGTTCCTCGGCCAGGTCCGTGCGGATGCTCGGGTCGCACCAGATCACGGTCACGTTGAGGTCCTCCCCGATCGCGAAGGACCGGGTGGCAACCGGGGCCGCGGGCAGTTCGCGCAGCAAGGCGCCGGGCAGGGCCTCGGTGATCTGGCGGTCCCGGTCGGTGGCGGCGGGATCGGCCCCATCGGGAACCAGGCACGCCACCGGCCCGGCCGGGATGGTCGCCGGGTAGGCGCTGAGCACCAGTGCGCCGCCGGTGCGGCCGACGCGGCTCCAAACCAGAGCCGCATCGGCTTGCGACTCCTTGACCAGCCGCTTGAGGGCGTGGTCGAGTTGGCGAGTCATCTGCGGTCGGGCCGTTCCATCAGGTTCGACGGTATCAGCGGATTGGCCTGCTCCGTCGTCCGGAAGGCCGGGATGGCGGCTCAGTCGAACCGGAGCAACACCACCGAGCAGTCGTCTTCGAACTCCGCGGCCGGCAGGCGGGCGCGCAGGACGTCCATCAGGGAATCGAGCGACCAGTCGGGCGCCGACGCCGCGTGTCCGTTGCACATGTCGATGAACGCCTCGACCGACCACAGCTGCCCGTCGGGCAGCGTCCACTCGTAGACGCCGTCGCTGTACAGCAGGATCCGCGCGCCGGGCGGCACCGTCATGCTGGAGGCGGGGAACACCGTGTGGTCGAACATTCCGATCGGAACGCCCTCGGTGTCGAGTTGGACCGGTTCGGCGTCGGCGGTGGACATCAAGGCCGGGGGATGGCCCGCGCTGGCGTAACGCAATGTGCGCGTTGACTTCTGGTACACGCCGTACCACATGGTGAAGTAGTTGCCGCCCTGGCGGTCCATCGGGAAATGCTGGTTGAGTTCGGCGAGAAGCCGTTCCGGGGCCAGCATGATCTCGTGGGGCAGGGAGGCGGACCGCAGCATGTTGTGCACCGATATCGACTGCAGGGCCGCGGCGACGCCATGGCCGGAAACGTCCAGGAGGTAGACGATCAGATGGTCCTCGTCGATCCAGTTGTAGTCGTAGCTGTCACCGGCCAACTCCAGCGACGGCTGATAACGGGAGGTGACGCGGACCGGGCCCGCGTCGAGATCCTTGGGTAGCAGCGATTCGATGTAGGCGGCGGCGCTGTCAAGTTCGGCTGTCAGCCGGTCGGTCTGGGCCCGCAGTTCTCGCGTGAGTCGACGGTTCTTCTCGTTCTGCTCGTCGATCTCCCGACGCGCTTCCACCTCGGCCGTGACGTCGATGATCTGCGAGATGAACCGTTCGACGCGGCCCTCGGCATCGCGGATGCAACTCACCGAGAGGTCGCCCCACATGGTGTGGCCGTCGGCGTGGATGTAGCGCTTGGTGAGGCGGTAGGTCTCGATGCGTCCGGCCAGCATGTCCCGGATGTTCGCCAGGTCCGCCGCGAGGTCGTCGTCGGGAATCAGTTCCCGCCAGGTCTTGCTGCGCAGCGTCTCGGCGTCGTAGCCGAAGAAGTCGCACATCGCCCGGTTCGTCAGTTCGAACGTCCCGTCCGGTCGCACCAGGGAGATGCCGATGGCGGAGTTCTCCATGAGCCGCCGATAGCGGAGGTCGGCCTCGGCCTGCAGCCGGCGCGCGCGTTCTGATTCGCGCCGATCGGCAATCTGTTCGGTGACGTCGACGATCTGAGCGATGAAGTTCTCCAAGCGTCCCGTGGAGTCACGCAGGGTGCCCGCCCACACGTCCGCCCAGATCGAATGCCCGTCGGCGTGCACGTAGCGCTTGAGCACCCGGAAGTTATCCCGCTTGCCGTTGACCAGTTCGGCGGTGTTCCTCTCGTCCTGCTCCCGGTACTGCGGCGGTGTGAGGTCCAGCCAGCTCATGGTGCGCAACGTCTCGGCGTCGTAGCCGAAGAACGTGCACAACGCCTCGTTCACCACCAGGAAGCGGCCGTCGGGCGAGTTGACGCACATGCCCACGCTCGAACTCTCCATCAGCCGCCGGTATCGGGCGTCGGTGCGCGCCTGGGCGGCACGCGCGTCCTCGGCGGCCTGTTCGGCCGCCACCTCCGAATCGATCAGGCGGATTGAAGCGATGGTTCCGTTCGGGTTGCCGGCGAGGTCGAAACTCGGTTTGGCGCTGACGTGCACCCAGTGACGCACGCCGCCGAAGCCCACCATCTGTACCCGTTGTTGGACGGCCTTACCGGCGGCGAGTTGCCGGATGTGCGCCCGGTGGTCGTCGACGAACTCCGGCGGCACGACCTCTCTCAGGTCCCGGCCCTGCCAGTACTCGGGCGGCGCTCCCAGAACCTGCTCGGCGGCCGGGGACACCCAGACGAACTTCCCGTTCTGGATGAGCGTCACCATGTCGCCGGAGTTCTCGGCGAGCAGCCGGAACTGCTCCTCGGACTGGGCCATCCGCGCGGCTGCCTCGAAGCGGTCGGTGACATCGCGCCATGTGAGGGTGATGGAGTCGTCGGTGCTGCGGGTTGCCTGGATGTCGTACCGCGCATGCTTGGCCAGGAAGTCGTTGCCGAGATCGAAGTCGTTGAGCACCACGGCTTCTCCGGTCTCGACGCAGTGGACGTAATGCGAGAGCAGTCCGCTGGTCTCGACGTCCGGTACCGACCCGACCAGGCTCGCCCCCAGCAGTTCTTTATGGGAGCCCGACAGGTATTCGCACGCTGCGCGATTGGCCTCACGGAAGACGAAGTCGACGACCCGACCGCTGGGATCCCTGACCGCGGACAGGCGGACCAGCGGGTCGAGGAGCGCGTCCACGGTGGTCCTGATCAGTTCGAGTGCTTCGGCAATGCTGGTCGTCGATTCCCGCGTGGCGGACCGTTGCTGAACCAAGTCCGGGACGGCGCGTAGCCGGGCCACGTCGCGTCGGGACTCCTCAGGCGGACCGGTCATCGCATCATTGCGGCGCGACAGTGGCGGACCGTCGTGTCCGGTTAAAGATCACGTCGCTGAAGTGGACGAACACCACAGTGAACCGGCCGTCCGGCCGCTCTGCTGCATGCCGTGTTCCCCCACGGTTCACAGTGTTTGACGCTAACAGCATTTAAAGCCTGCTGCCTTGGAAACTTATCCCGCTATGCTCTGCCGAGCGGACGAAAGGGATGCAATGGGTGAGTGGCCGACACGAACCACCGCCACCGGTGCGGTGGTGCTCCGCCCTGAGGGCCGCCTCAACATGGTTGCCGCTCCTGAGCTTCGCGAACAGCTGCACAGCCTCGTCCGAGCGGGGAGTACCCGACTGGTGGTGGACCTGTCCGCCGTGGAGACCATCGACTCCTCTGGATTGGGCGCCATGATCTCGGGGCTCAAGGCCGCCCGCCAGGCAGGTGGGGACCTGCGGATCGCTTCACCGAGCGAACAGGCGCTGGCCGTTCTCGAACTGACCAATCTGAATCGGGTATTGAAAGCCACGGAATCCGCGGACAGCGCTTTCGATGAGCCCAGCTGAGACCCGCGTTCTCGAAACCACGGCAGGACCGGCCGTCCTCGCGGATATCGAAGCGGCTCTCGAACGGACGTGGTCGGTGCATCCGCAGGTGCCCCAGACCGTCCGTATGCACATGGGCATCGCGGCCGCGGAGATCGGCGCCAACATCGTCGAGCACGCTGCGCGGCTGCGCCCGGTCCGGCTGTGGATGGACGTGGACGTCCACCCGAGTCAGGTCCATGTGGAGATGGCCGACGACGGCGACCCGGTGCACATCGACCTGAACGCGGTGTCCATGCCCGACGATACGGCCGAACGGGGCCGCGGCCTGGCGCTGGCGCAGGCTGTGCTCGACCGGCTGATCTACCGTCGATCCGACCGTAACCACTGGATCCTGGTGAGCAGGACGTTCGTCTGAGCCGCGGCGCGGGCCGCCAACGGATCCGGATCGCCAATCCGGGATCTAGTTCTCAAATCGCTCCGATCTCCCATGTCGTTGAGCCCCCGGGGTGAGGCATCATCCTTTTCCATGGTGGGGAATTCTGCGGTGCTGGACACGGTGACGGGGGAGGAGACTCTCGACGTCATCGGCGACATGCTCGAGCAGATGTGGTTCTCCAATGAGTACGTGCCCGAATCGGTGCGCACCGAAATGGAGATCGCAGTCGGGGAGATCAGCGCCAACATCATCGAGCACGCCGCCAAGGAACGTCCGGTGCGCTTACGCATGGAAGTGCGCGTGCTGCCGGACAAGGTCAAGGTCAGCTTGGTCGACGACGGTCCGCCGGCTGACGTGGACGTCAGCTCACCGCCGGTGATGCCTGACCACTTGGCCGAGAGTGGCCGGGGCCTGGCCTTGGCACACGCCGTGCTGGACCGCCTCCACTACCGTCGGGGCGCCGTCAATCACTGGACGCTGATCAGCAGGCAGTTCGCCTAAACGCCCCGGTTGGCGTACTTCGTCGCCCGGAAGACGGTGACAGCCTCGGCCCGCGACGCCACGCCGAGTTTGCTGAGCAGGTTGTGGACGTGGTTCTTGACCGTATGCAGCGTCAGTGAGAGCCGCGACGCGATCTGCTGGTTGGTCAGTCCCTGCTCGATCAGTTCCAGAATCTCGATCTCACGGCGGGTGAGGACGTCCGTCGTCGCATCCGGATTCGCTTGTGCGGCAAAGGCATACACACGTCGCAGCAGAATCGACGAAACCTCGGGGGAACATTGCGCCCGGCCTTCACCGCTGCTCTTGGTCAACATCAGAAGGTGCTCGAACGACTCGGTGCGCAGATGAAGCCCCGCAACACCGGCTTCTGCGCACGTGACGATCTCCGACTCCCGCTCGGTGGAAAGCCCGTAGACGATCACCCGGACGCGGCGGTCCAGATCCAGTCCCAGTTGAAGGAGCGTGGAGCTGTCCGGGGTGTCCACATTGAGCAGGATGGCGTCCGGAACTGCCTGGTCCACTGCGGAGATCAGGCTGGGCAGGTCCCAGGCGGTGGCCGCGGCGATACCGTTGGCGGACAGCTGGGCCGCCAGACATTCACGATTGAGACGAGCGTCATCGACGATGACGACCGTCATCCCCCCCAGGTCTGGCGTGGCTACAGACATATCGACCCCCGAGTCTACTTATGTTTCGCTGGCACCAGTATCAGACCCGCGGTCTCGTTTCGCGATCTCCGACGCGTAGGGAAGGGCCTGGCAGCCTGCTTCACCCGGTAACGTCGCCGTCATGGCTGCTGAGTTCACCGGCAAGATCGCTCTGGACATCCGCGACTCGGAACCGGACTGGGGCCCGTTCATGCCTCCGACGGCACCGCCCGACGCCCCGAACGTGCTCTACGTCGTCTGGGATGACGTCGGGATCGCCACCTGGGATTGCTTCGGCGGACTGGTCGAGATGCCCGCCATGAGCCGCATCGCCGAGCGTGGGATCAAACTGACGCAGTTCCACACCACCGCGCTGTGCTCCCCGACCCGGGCCGCTCTGCTGACGGGGCGCAACCCGACCAGTGTCGGGATGGCGACCGTGGAGGAGTTCACCGACGGTTTTCCCAACTGCAGCGGCCGGATTCCCGACGACGCCGCCCTGCTCTCCGAGGTACTCCTCGAGTGCGGGTACAACACCTACTGTGTGGGCAAGTGGCACCTGACTCCGCTGGAGGAGTCCAATCTGGCTGCGACCAAACGTCATTGGCCGCTGGCGAGGGGTTTCGAGCGGTTCTACGGCTTCCTCGGCGGCGAAACCGATCAGTGGTACCCCGACCTGGTCTACGACAACCATCCGGTGGAGCCGCCCGCGACTCCTGAGGAGGGCTACCACCTGTCGGCGGACCTGGCCGACAAGGCCATCGAATTCATCCGCGACTCCAAGGTGATCGCGCCGGGCAAGCCCTGGTTCACCTATCTCTGCCCGGGAGCCGGCCATGCCCCACACCACGTGTTCAAGGAGTGGGCCGACCGCTACGCGGGCCGGTTCGACATGGGCTATGAGCGCTACCGCGAGATCGTGCTGGACAACCAGAAGGCCCTCGGGATCGTGCCGCCGGACACCGAACTGTCCCCGGTCAACCCGTATCTGGGCGTCACCGGGCCGGACGGGCAGCCCTGGCCGGTTCAGGACACCGTCCGGCCGTGGGACTCATTGAGCGACGAGGAGAAACGGCTCTTCGCCAGGATGGCCGAAGTGTTCGCCGGGTTCCTGTCCTACACCGACGCCCAGATCGGCCGCGTTCTGGACTACCTGGAGGAATCCGGACAGCTCGACAACACCCTCATCGTGGTGATCTCCGACAACGGCGCCAGTGGTGAGGGTGGCCCGAACGGATCGGTCAACGAGGTCAAGTTCTTCAACGGTTATATCGACACCGTCGAGGACAGCATGCGGTTCTACGACGAACTCGGCGCCCCGTCCACCTACAACCACTATCCGATCGGCTGGGCGATGGCCTTCAACACGCCCTACAAGCTGTTCAAGCGCTACGCGTCCCACGAGGGCGGCATCGCCGACACCGCCATCGTCTCCTGGCCGGCCGGGATCGCCGCCCACGGTGAGGTCCGCGATCACTACATCAACGTCGCCGATGTCACGCCGACGGTTTACGAACTGCTGGGCATCGAGCCGCCGCAGACCGTCGGCGGAGTCCCGCAGCGCCCGCTCGAGGGCACCAGTTTCACTGCGGCGCTGAAGGATTCGAGTGGGGACACCGGCAAGACGACGCAGTTCTACAGCATGCTCGGCACCCGCGGCATCTGGCACGACGGCTGGTTCGCCAACACCGTGCACGCGGCCAGCCCCGCCGGGTGGGGACACTTCGCCGACGACCGCTGGGAACTGTTCAACATCGCTGCCGACCGCAGCCAGTGCCACGACCTGGCCGCCGAACACCCGGAGAAGCTCGAGGAACTCAAGGCGCTGTGGTTCGCCGAGGCGGAGAAGTACAACGGCCTGCCGCTGGGCGACCTCAACGTCTTCGAGACGTTCACCCGGTTCCGGCCGACGCTGACCGCCGGGCTCACCACGTTCACCTACTACCCGGGCACCGCGCCGGTAGGTCTGGGCGCGATGGTCGAGTTGCGCGGGCAATCGTTCTCGGTGCTTGCCGAGGTGACGGTTCACGAGCGCTCGGCACAGGGGGTTCTGTTCAAGCAGGGCGCCGGGCACGGCGGTCACGTTCTCTTCGTCAAGGACGGCAGGCTGAGCTACGTCTACAACTTCATGGGGGAGGACGAGCAGTCGGTGACGGCACCCGAACCGATTCCCCTGGGGGCGCACGTCTTCGGCGTCCGCTACGAACGCACCGGCACCGTCGAGGGCAGTCACACCCCGCTCGGGACGGTCTCGCTGTACGTCGACGACGCCGTCGTCGCCACCCTCGAGGGCGTCCGCACCCACCCGGCCACCTTCGGGCTGTCCGGCGCTGCGGTCCAGGTCGGGCGCAACAGCGGACAGCCGGTGTGCGGCGACTACACGGCACCGTTCCCGTTCACCGGGGGCTCGATCACGAAGGTGGTCGTCGACGTCTCCGGCACGCCCTACATCGACCGCGAGCGTGAACTGGCGGCTGCGTTCGCGCGCGACTGAACTCACTGGTGGACCCCAATTCCCCTGAGTGGTACGGGTACTTCGCCCACTGCTACGGAGCGCCGCATCAGGCGCTGATCGATGGTCAGCTGCGGGGGTGCTGATCAGCGCGGTGGCGACGGCCTGAGGGGACAACTCGCCGCAGGCCTACGCTGGCACGGTGCTCAGTGAACTCGTGGAGTTGCCCGGCGGCGCCTTCCGGATGGGTTCGACGAGCTTCTATCCCGAGGAAGCCCCGATCCACACCGCGACCGTCGGGGCGTTCGCGATCGAGCGCCACCCGGTGACCAACGCGCAGTTCGCCGAGTTCGTCGACGCCACGGGCTATCTCACGGTCGCCGAGCGGCCGCTGGATCCGGCGCTGTATCCCGGTGTGGCGGAAGAGGATCTGCTTCCCGGCGCGCTCATCTTCACCGGCACCGCGGGGCCGGTCGACCTCAGCGACTGGCGGCAGTGGTGGGACTGGGCACCCGGCGCCAACTGGCGGCAACCCTTCGGCGCCGGCAGCGACATCACCGGCAAGGAGGACCACCCCGTCATTCAGGTGGCTTATCCCGACGCCGGGGCCTACGCCGCGTGGGCGGGTCGGCGGCTGCCCACCGAGGCGGAATTCGAGTACGCCGCCGGGGCCGGCGCTACAACGACCTATGCGTGGGGCGACGAACCGCGGGTCGACGGGAAGCTGATGGCCAACACCTGGCAGGGCCGGTTCCCCTACCGCAACGACGGGGCCCAGGGGGTGGGCACCGCGCGTTGGGTGGGCACCTCTCCGGTGGGCGCCTTCCCGCCCAACGCCTTCGGGCTGCTGGACATGATCGGCAACGTCTGGGAGTGGACCACCACCAAGTACTCCGAGCGCGGTCATCAACTCGGGAACCAGACGAAGTCCTGCTGTCCCACGTCCGGCGAACCCGATCCGTCGCTGATCCAGGCGCTCAAGGGCGGCTCGCACCTGTGCGCCCCGGAGTACTGCCACCGTTACCGCCCGGCCGCCCGGTCGCCGCAGTCCCAGGACACGTCGACCACCCACATCGGCTTCCGCTGCGTGGTCACGCTCTAGCGCGAGCGCGCGCAAAGTTCCCCTTTCCCGGGCAATTCCGGGTGAATTTGCGCGCGCTCGGCACGGGAAAAGCACGGATTTGGCTCCTACGTGCCCGTCGCCTAGTATTTAGGGGTTGCCTCGGGCAGACCTCGGCCAGTTCTTCTGATTTGGCCCCGCGTGCCTTGGAGTGACAAAGACCACGCACGTCGGGTTCATCTGCCTCGCGCAGGAGTTTTTCGCGTGCACAACCGAGGGAGATCTGGTGATTCAGCAGGAATCGCGGCTCAAGGTTGCCGACAACACCGGCGCCAAGGAGATCTTGTGCATCCGGGTGCTCGGCGGCTCGTCGCGGCGCTACGCCGGCATCGGCGACATCATCGTAGCGACCGTCAAGGACGCGATCCCGGGCGGCAACGTCAAGCGCGGTGATGTGGTCAAGGCCGTCGTGGTGCGCACCGTCAAGGAGCGTCGCCGGCCCGACGGCAGCTACATCAAGTTCGACGAGAACGCCGCGGTGATCATCAAGAACGACAACGACCCGCGCGGCACCCGCATCTTCGGCCCGGTCGGCCGCGAGCTGCGTGAGAAGAAGTTCATGAAGATCGTCTCGCTGGCCCCGGAGGTGCTGTAAATGAAGGTCCACAAGGGCGACACCGTCCTGGTCATCGCCGGCAAGGACAAGGGCGCGAAGGGCAAGGTCATCCAAGCCTTCCCGGATCGCGACCGGGTCCTGGTCGAGGGCGTCAACCGGATCAAGAAGCACACCGCCAACTCGGCGAACGAGCGCGGCGCCTCCTCCGGCGGCATCGTCACCCAGGAGGCCCCCATCCACGTCTCGAACGTGATGGTCGTCGACTCCGACGGCAAGCCCACCCGCATCGGTTACCGCGTCGATGAGGAGACCGGCAAGAAGGTCCGCATCTCGAAGCGCAACGGCAAGGACATCAACAAGTGACAACGGCAGAGAAGGTTCAGCCGCGGCTGAAGCAGCGCTACCGCAACGAGATTCGCGATGCGCTCAACAAAGAGTTCGACTACGCCAACGTGATGCAGATCCCGGGCGTGGTCAAGGTCGTCGTCAACATGGGCGTCGGCGACGCCGCCCGGGACGCCAAGCTGATCAACGGCGCCGTCAACGACCTCGCCCTGATCACCGGCCAGAAGCCCGAGATCCGCAAGGCCACCAAGTCCATCGCGCAGTTCAAGCTGCGTGAGGGCATGCCGATCGGCGCCCGGGTCACCCTGCGCGGCGACCGGATGTGGGAGTTCCTCGATCGGCTGGTCTCGATCGCACTGCCGCGTATCCGCGACTTCCGCGGCCTGAGCGCCAAGCAGTTCGACGGCCACGGCAACTACACCTTCGGCCTGGCCGAGCAGTCGGTGTTCCACGAGATCGACGTGGACTCCATCGACCGGCCGCGCGGTATGGACATCACCGTCGTCACCTCGGCGACGAACGACGACGAGGGACGCGCGCTGCTGCGGGCCCTGGGCTTCCCGTTCAAGGAGAACTGAGCAGATGGCAAAGAAGGCTCTGGTCAACAAGGCCAAGAAGAAGCCGAAGTTCGCGGTGCGGGCGTACACCCGCTGCAACAAGTGCGGTCGTCCGCACGCCGTGTACCGCAAGTTCGGCCTGTGCCGAATCTGCCTGCGGGAGATGGCCCATGCCGGCGAACTGCCGGGCGTTCAGAAGTCCAGCTGGTAAGGGAGGAGGAAAAGCTATGACGATGACGGATCCGATCGCAGACTTCCTCACGCGTCTGCGCAACGCCAATTCGGCGTACCACGACGAGGTGACCCTGCCGCACTCGAAGATCAAGGCGAACATCGCCGAGATCCTCAAGAACGAGGGCTACATCAGTGACTTCCGCACCGAGGATGCTCGGGTGGGCAAGGCGCTGGTGGTCAAGCTCAAGTACGGCCCGAATCGCGAGCGCAGCCTCGCCGGTCTGCGCCGGGTGTCCAAGCCCGGTCTGCGGGTGTACGCGAAGTCCACCAATCTGCCGCGGGTTCTCGGCGGTCTCGGCGTGGCGATCATCTCCACGTCGGCCGGCCTGAAGACCGACCGCCAGGCCGCCCGTGAGGGCGTCGGCGGCGAAGTCCTCGCGTACGTGTGGTAGCCGGAAAGGGGTAGCAGCTTTATGTCGCGTATTGGTAAGCAGCCGGTGCCGGTCCCGTCCGGTGTCGATGTGAACATCGACGGCCAGAACATCGCCGTCAAGGGCCCGAAGGGCAGCCTGGAGTTGGCCGTCGCCGAGCCGATCACGGTGTCGCGCAACGACGATGGCGCCATCGTGGTGAGCCGGCCGGACGACGAGCGGCGCAGCCGTTCGCTGCACGGCCTGTCGCGCACCCTGGTGGCCAACCTCATCACCGGTGTGACCGAGGGTTACACCACCAAGATGGAGATCTTCGGCGTCGGCTACCGCGTGCAGCAGAAGGGGTCGAACCTCGAGTTCGCCCTCGGCTACAGCCACCCGGTCGTCATCGAGCCGCCGGACGGCATCACCTTCGCGGTGGAGACGCCCACCAAGTTCTCGGTGACGGGTATCGACAAGCAGAAGGTCGGCCAGATCTCGGCGGTCATCCGTCGCCTGCGCCGCCCCGACCCCTACAAGGGCAAGGGCGTGCGGTACGAGGGCGAGCAGATCCGCCGCAAGGTCGGAAAGACAGGTAAGTAGACATGGCGCAGACAAACACCGTTGACCGCGCTCCGGTCGGCACCACCGTCTCGGCCGCCCGCCGGGCGTCCCGGTTGCGTCGGCACAACCGCTTGCGCAAGAAGGTCGTCGGCACCGCCGAACGTCCGCGCCTGGTGGTCAACCGCTCCTCGCGGCACATCCACGTGCAGTTGGTGAACGACGCCAACGGCACAACGCTGGCCGCGGCGTCCTCGATCGAGGCCGACGTGCGCGCCGTCGAGGGTGACAAGAAGGCGCGTGCGACGCGGGTCGGCCAGCTCATCGCCGAGCGCGCCAAGGCCGCCGGCATCGAGGCCATCGTGTTCGACCGCGGCGGCAACACCTACGGCGGCCGTATCGCGGCGCTGGCCGACGCCGCCCGCGAGAGCGGACTGAAATTCTGATGATGACGATGCTTAACGGAAGGACCGCACGATGACGGAGCAGACTTCGGCTCCCGAGGCCGTGACTACCGACAGCGGCACCCCCACTGCGGGCAGCCGTGACGACCGGGGCGACCGTGGCGGTCGTGACGATCGCGGTGGCCGCGGCGACCGCGGTCGCCGTGACGACCGTGGCGGCCGCGGTGGCCGCGACGGCGGCGAGAAGAGCCAGTACCTGGAGCGGGTTGTCACCATCAACCGCGTCTCCAAGGTGGTCAAGGGCGGTCGCCGGTTCAGCTTCACCGCGCTGGTCATCGTGGGCGACGGCCACGGCCTGGTCGGTGTCGGCTACGGCAAGGCCAAAGAGGTTCCCGCCGCGATCGCCAAGGGTGTGGAGGAGGCTCGCAAGAACTTCTTCCGCGTGCCGCTGATCGGTGGAACGGTGACCCACCCTGTACAGGGCGAGGCCGCAGCCGGCGTCGTCATGCTGCGTCCGGCCAGCCCGGGTACCGGCGTCATCGCCGGCGGTGCCTGCCGCGCGGTGCTGGAATGCGCCGGCGTGCACGACGTGCTGGCCAAGTCGCTCGGCAGCGACAACGCGATCAACGTGGTTCATGCCACGGTGGCCGCGCTCAAGCTGCTGCAGCGTCCGGAAGAGGTGGCCGCCCGGCGCGGTCTGCCGATCGAAGATGTGGCGCCCGCGGGCATGCTCAAGGCGCGTCGTGAGAGCGAGTTGGCTGCTGCGGCGGCCGCGCGTGAAGGAAACGCATAACCATGGCCGAGCTGAAAATCACCCAGGTCCGCGGCACCGTGGGGGCGCGCTGGAAGCAGCGTGAGTCCCTTCGGACCCTGGGCCTGAAGAAGATTCGCCAGTCGGTGGTCCGCGAGGACAACCCGCAGACCCGCGGGCTGATCAACGTCGTGCACCACCTCGTCGAGGTTGAGGAGGTCACGCAATGAGCGACGAGACCAGTGGCGTCATCAAGCTGCACGACCTTCGTCCCGCTCCGGGCGAGAAGAAGGCCAAGACCCGCGTCGGTCGCGGCGAGGGCTCCAAGGGCAAGACCGCCGGCCGCGGCACCAAGGGCACCAAGGCGCGCAAGAACGTGCCGGTGACCTTCGAGGGTGGCCAGATGCCGATCCACATGCGGCTGCCCAAGCTCAAGGGTTTCCGCAACCGGTTCCGCACCGAGTACGACGTGGTCAACGTCGGCGACCTTGGCCGGCTGTTCCCGTCGGGTGGCGACATCACCCTCGACGACCTGGTCGACAAGGGCGCCGTCCGGAAGAACTCGTTGGTGAAGGTGCTCGGCGACGGCAAGCTGGCCGTCAAGGTCAACGTCACCGCGCACAAGTTCAGCGGCAGCGCCCGGGACAAGATCACCGCCGCCGGCGGTTCGGCGACCGAGCTGTCCTAGCAGAGTCAACGACAATGCCCCCGCCGCGGCGGGGGCATTGTCGTCTGTTCACGTCGAGATTGCGCTCACACCGGTGCGACGCCGCGTTTCGCATGCGTGACGCCAATCTCGGCGCTGACGGCCCACCGGTAGCCTCGGAAACATGCGTTCATTCCTGCCCGGTGTCCCCGACGTCGCCGATTTCATCAAGTCGGGAGCGCGCCGCATCGACACCGCCCGGCACCACGGTGTGCCCAACGGCTGCATCCTCGAGCTCGACCTGCAGTCGGTGCCTCCGGAGACGGCGGCGTTCGATCCGGTGCGCTTCGTCACCGGCACCGGCCGTCCGATGGTGCTGCGCGAGGCCGTCGCCGCCGTCCACCGTGCCGCCAAGGACGACCGCGTCGCGGGAATGATTGCCCGCGTTCAACTTTCGGCGGCACCGCCGGCCGCGGTACAGGAGTTGCGCGAGGCCGTCCTGGCGTTCACCGCAGCCAAGCCGTCGCTGGCCTGGGCGGAGACCTATCCGGGCACGCTGTCCTACTACCTGGCGTCGGCGTTCGGCGAAGTCTGGATGCAGCCCTCGGGCACCCTCGGGCTGATCGGGTTCGCCACCAACGCCCTGTTCCTGCGTGATGCGCTGGACAAGGCGGGCGTGCAGGCACAGTTCGTGGCGCGCGGCGAGTACAAGTCAGCCGCCAACCTCTTCACCGAGGACCGTTACACCGACGCCCACCGGGAAGCCGACGGCCGGCTGGTCGAGAGCCTGCACGGCCAGGTGTGGCAGGGCATTTCGGCGTCGCGCGGTATCGAGGAGCAGGACCTCGACCGTCTCGCCGACCGGGCTCCGCTACTGCGCGGCGACGCCGTCGAGGGAAAGCTGGTCGACCGCATCGGATTCCGCGATGAGGCCTACCTGCGGATCGCCGAACTCACCGGCGCGGAGGGCCTGACGGATCCCGACGACGACGACGCCCCGCCCCGGCTGTTCCTGTCCCGCTACAGTCAGACCCGCAGCAACGGCCCGTCGATGCCGGGCCGCAAACCGGACCCGACCATCGCGGTGGTCACGGTGGCGGGTCCGATCGTCAGTGGGCGCGGGGGTCCCCAGGCCCTGCCGCTGTCACGGTCCAGTGCGGGTGGTGACGCGATCGCCGCCGCACTGCGGGAGGCCGCATCCGACGACGACGTCAAAGCGGTGGTGCTGCGGGTGGACAGTCCCGGTGGTGCGGTCACGGGATCGGAGACCATCTGGCACGAGGTCTGCCGCATCCGCGAGGCCGGCACCCCGGTGGTCGCCTCGATGGGTGCGGTCGCCGCCTCCGGCGGCTACTACGTCGCCATGGCCGCGGACACCATCGTGGCCAACCCGGCCACGATCACCGGGTCGATCGGGGTGGTCACCGGCAAGCTGGTGGCCCGCGAACTCAAGGACCGCCTCGGCGTCGGCTCGGATACGGTGCGCACCAACACCAATGCGGACGCGTGGTCGCCCAACGCGCCGTTCACCGCCGAGCAGCACGCCATGGTCGAGGCCGAGGCCGACCTGTTCTACGACGACTTCGTCAACCGGGTCGCCCAGGCTCGCGGCATGTCCACCGCGGAGGTCGACGCAGTGGCGCGAGGTCGCGTGTGGACCGGTGCCGACGCCCGCGAACGCGGGCTCGTCGACGAGTTGGGCGGTCTGCGCACCGCGGTCCGCCGCGCCAAGGTGCTGGCTGGGCTGGATCCCGACACCGAGGTGTCCCTGGTCGGCTATCCGGGCTCCTCGTGGCGGGATTACCTGCGGCACAGGGCATCGTCGGCCCCGGCGGCGTCGCTGTCGGATGCGGCGACATCGCTGATCGTGTCATCGGTGGCGGGCCTGATCGAACGGGGCGAGCGTTCGATCAGCGGTACGCACGCACTGTGGCTGGGGGAGTACCGGCTCTAGGGTTTTTGTCGGCTCGCTCCTCCTCCGGCGCTTAGTGCGCCGGCATCGTCGACTCGCGGGGCAGGACGGCGCTGACGTAGATGATCTCCCCGAGCGGGTCGTAGCCGTCGCGATCCTGCGGCTCGAGGCCGGCGCGGCGCAGAAGATCGTCGCCGGGCATCCCGGTCACCTGCCACCCCTGGGCGCTCAGATAATCGATGACGTTGTTGCGCGGCCCGGTGTAGATCAGGCCCGGCATATCCAGATCCAGACCCCGCTCACGCAGGTTCGCGGCCATCTCGCGGGCCCGGCCGGCGTCGAAATCGACGATGCCCGGCACGGATTCGGTCGCCACGGCGCTACCCGGGGCGCTCAGCGTGGTGATGGTGTCCAGCAGCCTGTCCTGGGCTTCCGGCGGCAGGTAGATCAGCAGTCCCTCGGCCAGCCAGGCCGTCGGGGCCGACGGGTCGAAGCCGGCGGCCCGCAGCGCGGCGGGCCAGTCGCCGCGCAGGTCGATACCCACGGTCCGGCGTGCGGCGGTGGGTTGGGCGCCGAGATCGGCCAGTGCGGCGGACTTGAATTCGATGACCGCGGGCTGGTCGATCTCGTACACGACGGTGCCCTCGGGCCAGGGCAGCCGGTAGGCCCGGGAGTCCAGTCCGGAGGCGAGGATCACCGCCTGGCGGATGCCCGCATCGGCCGAAGCCGTGAAGTACTCGTCGAAAAACCTTGTCCGCATGGCCATTCCGGCGATCATGGCCTGCACACGTTCTGGACCACCGTCGCCGAACGCGGACGTCTCCATCCGGCCGTCCAGCATGTCGACGAAGAACGGGATGCCCACGGCGCGCACCAGGGGTTCGGCGAACGGATCGTGGATCAGGCGCCGTTCGTCCCTGGTCGCCATCGCCCGGGCCGCCGCCACCATGGTGGCCGTGGTGCCGACGCTGGAGGCCAGATCCCAGGAGTCGCTGTCGCTGCGGGCGCTGCCGGTGGGCTCCGTCACGGTCACCCCAACCGGGCCGAGATGTATTGGAATCCCTCGAATTTCTCCGACACCTCAGTCTCGGTGTAGTCGATGCCGTACGCCTCGAACAACTCCTCGACCAGGTTGCCGGTGACCGCCCAGCCGTGGGCCTGCAGATACTCGATGACGTGGCTGCGTTCCCCGGAGTACACCAGTCCGGCCAGGTCGTCGGAGAAGCCGTACTTCTTCCAACGGCCGTCGTCGTCGGTGAACGCATCCATCGTCGGCACGAACTCGGTCGCCAGACGGCTGCCCGACGGGCTGAGTGCGGTGATGTGGTCGAAGAGCCGGTCCTGAGCTTCGGCGGGCAGGTACATCAGCAGACCCTCGGCGATCCAGGCGGTGGGGCGCTGGGCGTCGAAACCCGCTGCGCACAGGGCGGCCGGCCAATCGTCGCGCAGGTCCACCCCGACGTTGCGCACCTCGGCCGTCGGAGCGGCATCGAGGGCCGCAAGAGTCGCGACCTTGAAGTCCAGCACCCCGGCCTGATCGATCTCGTACACCACCGTCCCGTCGGGCCAGGGCAGTCGGTAGGCCCGCGCGTCGAGGCCGGTGGCGAGAATGACGACCTGCCGGATCCCGGCGTCGGTCGCATCGAGCAGGAAGCGGTCGAAATATATTGTGCGGACGGCCATTCCGTCCGCCATCCACTCCACCTGCGACTTGCCGTCGAGGATGTCCAGGAAATGCTGTTCGCCGACCGCGCGAACCAGCGGTTCGGCCCACGTGTCGTCAATCTGCCCGGCCCGGGTCGCCAGTGCCCGGGAGGCGGCGACCGCGGTCGCCGTTGCGCCGACGCCGGAGGCCAGGTCCCACGAATCGCCGTCGCGTCGTGCCGAACTCGTTGTCATCGGGGCGCCTTTCGAATCGCGGTGACCGAGAAGGAGTTACCCAGCACCTGGTCCTCCGGGTCGGTGGGGAAGGGCCGCCCGTAGGCGGCGAACATCTCCGGGCGCGGCCGCGCCGAGACGTCCCAGCCGAGGTCCGCGAGGTAGTCGACGACGGAATGGCGCCGGCCGGCGTAGAAGAGGTCACCGAGGTTCAGATCCAGACCGCTCTCGGCCATCTGGACGCTCATCGACGCTGCCCGCGCTGCGATCCCCGATCCGCCGTCGGGGTGATATTCGGTGGCGACGCGGCTCCCCGGCGCCGACAGTGCCGTGACGGTGTCGAACAGGCGGTCCTGGGCCTCGGACGGCAGATAGATCAGCAGGCCCTCGGCGATCCAGGCCGTCGGCACGTCGTTGTCGAATCCGTTCTCCCGCAGGGCGGCCGCCCAGTCGTCGCGCAAATCCACACCGACGACGCGACGGTCGGCCGCGGGAGCGGCGCCTCGCTCTGCCAGCACGCGGGACTTGAACTCGATCACCTCGGGCTGGTCGATCTCGAACACGGTGGTGCCGGCGGGCCAGGGCAGCCGGTAGGCGCGGGAGTCCAGCCCGGAGGCCAGGATGACCACCTGTCGCAGGCCGGCCGTCGCCGCCTCGAGCAGGAAATCATCGAAGAACTTCGTGCGGACCGCGACGACGTCGATCAGCACCCGGGAAGAACGGGACGCGGTGATGTCGTTCTGTCCGTCCAGCGCCGCGACGAACGCCGTGATGCCGACTGCCCGAACCAGCGGATCGGCGAACGGATCGTTCACCAGGGGGTCTTTATCCCGGGTGCCCAGCGCCCGGGCGGTGGCCACCATGGTCGCCGTCGCGCCCACACTGCTGGCCAGGTCCCAGCTGTCGTCGTCGCTACGGGCCATCGTCGCTCCGCTGTGAGGTGGTTGGTTAGCCAATTTAACCAGCCCCTCGATGTCGTGCGCCGGTGCCGAGCGGATTCCCGGCCGGCCTGGGGTAACTGTTAGTCTCGTAGACTGACCCGGACGCGCTGCGTGCGCGCCGCACATGGATTACCCGAACGCTGGCCAGACCAGCCCCATCGGCACGCCGTTCCCTTGTCCGGCCGCCCAGGAGGAAGAGTGCTTTCGGCTTTCATCTCGTCGCTGCGGACGGCCGATCTGAGGCGGAAGATCCTCTTCACCCTCCTGATGGTGATCCTGTACCGCGCCGGGGCGACGTTGCCCTCGCCGGGCGTCAACTACGGGCACGTCCAACAGTGCATCAACGAGGTCAGCGGCGGCGCGGGCGCGCAGATCTACTCGCTGATCAACCTTTTCTCCGGCGGTGCGCTGCTGCAGCTGTCGGTGTTCGCCGTGGGCGTGATGCCCTACATCACCGCGAGCATCATCGTGCAGCTGCTGACCGTGGTGATTCCACGGTTTGAGGAGCTGCGGAAGGAAGGGCAGGCCGGGCAGGCCAAGATGACGCAGTACACGCGTTATCTGGCGGTCGCGCTGGCCGTCCTGCAGGCCACCAGCATCGTGGCGCTCGCCGCCAACGGCGGGTTGTTGCAGAACTGCTCGGTGGACATCCTGGACAACACCAAGATCTTCACGCTGATCGTCATCGTCCTGGTGATGACCGCGGGCGCCGCCCTGGTCATGTGGATGGGCGAGCTGGTCACCGAGCGCGGCATCGGCAACGGCATGTCGCTGCTGATCTTCGCCGGCATCGCGGCCCGCATCCCGGCCGAGGGCAAATCCATCCTGGACACCCGCGGCGGTCCGGTGTTCGCCGCCGTGGTCGGCGCGACGCTGCTGATCATCATCGGCGTGGTGTTCGTCGAGCAGGGCCAGCGCCGCATCCCGGTGCAGTACGCCAAGCGCATGGTCGGCCGCAAGATGTACGGCGGCACGTCGACCTACCTGCCGCTCAAGGTCAACCAGGCTGGCGTCATCCCGGTCATCTTCGCCTCGTCGCTGATCTACATCCCGCACCTGGTCACCCAGCTGATCCAGAGCGGACGCAAGGGCGCGGGCACCGGCTGGTGGGACCGGTTCGTGGCCGAGCACCTGTCCAACCCGGCCGACCCGACCTACGTCGCCATCTACTTCGGCCTGATCATCTTCTTCACCTACTTCTACGTCTCCATCACGTTCAACCCCGAGGAGCGGGCCGACGAGATGAAGAAGTTCGGCGGCTTCATCCCCGGCATCCGGCCGGGCCAGCCCACCGCGGACTACCTCAGCTACGTGCTGAACCGGATCACCCTGCCCGGCTCGATCTACCTGGGTCTCATCGCGGTTCTGCCGAACCTGTTCCTTCAGGTCGGCAACAGCGGTAGCGTCCAGAACCTGCCGTTCGGCGGCACCGCAGTTCTGATCATGATCGGCGTCGGCCTGGACACCGTGAAGCAGATCGAGAGCCAGCTGATGCAGCGCAACTACGAAGGGTTCCTGAAGTGAGAATCGTCCTGCTGGGTCCGCCTGGAGCGGGCAAGGGCACCCAGGCGGTGCAGCTGGCCGAGAAGCTCGGCGTCCCGCACATCTCCACCGGAGAGCTGTTCCGCCACAACATCAGCAACGGCACCCCGCTCGGTGTGCGGGCCAAGCACTATCTGGATGCCGGTGAGCTGGTCCCGACCAGCCTCACCAACGATCTGGTCGACGACCGGCTGAGCGACGCCGACGTCGCCGCGGGCTTCATCCTGGACGGTTTCCCCCGCACGATCGACCAGGCCGAGGCGCTGCACGACATGCTCGAGCGCCGTGGCCTCAAGCTCGACGCCGTGCTGGAGTTCAGAGTGCCCGAGGAGGAGTTGGTCGAGCGGCTGAAGGGTCGTGGACGCGCCGACGATACCGAGGACGTCATCCGCAACCGCTTCCGGGTCTACCGCGACGAGACCGCGCCGCTGCTGGACTTCTACCAGGGCGAGCACGAACTGCGGACGGTGGACGCCGTCGGCAGCTTCGACGAGGTCTTCCAGCGGGCGCTGCAGGCGCTCGGCCACTGACACTGCATGGTCTCCCTGCCCGGACTGCGCGGCCGTAAGACGGTCCCCGCCCGTACCTCCGGGGAACTCGACGCGATGGCCGCCGCCGGAGCGGTCGTCGCCGCCGCGCTGCGCGCCGTTCAGGATGCCGCGGCAGTCGGGGTGTCCACCAAGGATCTCGACGAGGTCGCCGAGAGCGTCATCCGTCAGGCCGGGGGAGTCCCGTCGTTCCTGGGCTACCACGGGTACCCGGCCAGCATCTGTTCGTCGGTGAACGACCGTGTGGTGCACGGCATCCCGTCTGCCGGTGAGGTGCTGGCCCACGGGGACCTGGTGTCGATCGACTGCGGCGCGATCATCGAGGGCTGGCACGGGGACGCCGCCGTCACCTTCGGCGTGGGCGGGCTGATCCCGGCCGACGAGGCGCTGTCGGAGGCCACCCGGCTCTCGATGGAGGCCGGCATCGCCGCGATGATCCCGGGAAACCGGCTCACCGACGTCTCGCACGCCATCGAGAGGGGCACCCGTGCCGCCGAGCGGGCGCATGACCGGCGATACGGGATCGTCGAAGGCTACGGCGGCCACGGGATCGGCCGTCAGATGCACATGGATCCGTTCCTGCCGAACGAGGGCGAACCCGGCCGCGGGCCGATGCTGGTGGCCGGCTCGGTGCTGGCGATCGAGCCGATGCTGACGCTGGGGACGTCTCGGACCCGGATTCTTGCCGACGAATGGACCGTGGTCACCACCGACGGATCCCGGGCCGCGCACTGGGAGCACACCGTCGCGGTGACCGAGGACGGGCCGCGGATCCTGACGCTGCCGTAGGCGGATCAGCGCAGGGTCTGAATCACCGCGCTGAAGTCCAGGCCGGCGTGCTGCTCGGCGAACGCGGCGTAGATCTGGGCGGCATGGCTGCCCAGCGGCGCCGAGGCGCCGGAGGAGGCGACGGCGTCCATCGCCAGACCGAGATCCTTGTTCATCAACGCGGTGGCGAACCCGGGCTTGAAGTCGTTGTTGGCCGGCGAGGTGGGGACAGGCCCAGCCACCGGACAATTCGTGTGGACCGCCCAGCAGTTACCCGTGGCGCCGGTGATGACGTCGAACAGCGACTGTGCGGACAGGCCGAGCTTCTCGGCGAGGACGAACGCCTCGCCGACGGCGATCTGCTGGACGGCGAGCAGCATGTTGTTGCAGAGTTTGGCCGCCTGCCCGGCGCCGGAGGCGCCGCAGTGAATGATCTTGCCCGCCATGGCATCCAGGACCGGACGGGCGGTGTCCAGCGCCTCCGCCTCACCGCCGACCATGAACGCCAGCGTGCCCGCGACGGCACCCTTCACGCCGCCGGAGACGGGCGCGTCGAGTTGTCCGAAACCGCGTTCCGTGGCGTAGGCGTGCACGGCGCGGGCGTCGTCGACGGCGATCGTCGAGCTGTCGATGAACAGCGCACCCTTCGTCGCCGCCGGCATGACCTCGCCGTAGCACTCCTTCACCAGCGTGCCGTTGGGCAGCATGGTGATCACCACGTCGGCGCCCGCCACCGCCTCGGCGCCGGTCCCGGCGACGTCGACGCCCTTGGCGGCGGCAGCTTCGCGGGCGGCCGGAACCGGGTCGAAGCCCCGCACGGCGTATCCGGCGTTGACCAGGTTCCCGGCCATGGGCGAGCCCATATTGCCCAACCCGAGGAATGCGACCGACGTCATGGGATCTCCTTGTCTCAGGTGCGGGCCCGCGCGGTGTCGGCGGCCGAGCGGCCGATCACCACGCGCATGATCTCATTGGTGCCCTCCAGGATCCGGTGCACCCGGAGATCGCGGACGATCTTCTCCAGGCCGTACTCCCGCAGATAGCCGTACCCGCCGAGGAGTTGCAGTGCCCGGTCGGCCACGTCGAAGCAGGAATCGGTGACGTAGAGCTTGGCCATGGCGCACAGCGTCACCTTGTCAGGCTCGTTGGCATCCAGCGCGCCGGCCGCTCGCCACAGCATGAGCCGCGAGGTCTCCAGCGCCGTGGCCATGTCCGCCAACGCGAACCGGATGGTCGGCTCGTCGATGAGCGCGCCGCCGAAGGCCCGCCGGTCCACCAGGTACGCGGCCGCCTTGTCATAGGCCGCCTGCGCGCCGCCCAGGGAGCACGCGGCGATGTTGAGCCGGCCACCGTTGAGGCCGTTCATCGCGATGCCGAATCCGCTGCCCTCGGCCTCGGGGCCGCCGAGGATCGCGTCGGCGGGAACCCGGACACCCTCGAGGATCACCTGCGCGGTGGGCTGTGCGTTCCAGCCCATCTTCTCCTCGTTGGCGCCGAAACTCAGACCTGGCGTGCCCTTTTCGACGATGAACGCGGAAATCCCACGGTGGCCCGACTCTTCCCCCTTAAAGCCGGTGCGTGCCATCACCACGTAGACGTCCGAGGTGCCGGCGCCGGAGATGAACTGCTTGACGCCGTCGAGCACGTAATGGTCGCCGTCGCGAACGGCCTTGGTGCGCAAGGCGGCTGCGTCCGAGCCGGCGCCCGGTTCGGTAAGGCAGTAGCTGGCGATCAGTTCCATCGAGGCCAGCCTCGGCACCCACGCCTTGCGCTGTTCCGGTGTCCCGTAGGTGTCGACCATCCAGGCGCACATGTTGTGGATCGAGATGAACGAGGAGATCACCGGGTCGGCGACGGCGAGTTGTTCGAAGATCCGCACCGCGTCGATCCGACGCAGGCCGCTGCCGCTGACGTCCTCGCCGCAGTAGATGGCACCCATGCCCAGTTCGGCGGACTCCCGCAGCACATCGACCGGGAAGTGCTTGGTCTTGTCCCATTCCAGGGCATGGGGTGCCAACCGTTTGGCGGCAAAGGCGGCCGCGGTCTCGACGATTACCCGCTCGTCGTCGTCCAGCGTGGTGAAGCTCATTGTGGCAGTGGCTATTTCATGGTGGGGATGACGAACTCGGCCCCATCCTTGATGCCCGACGGCCAGCGCTCGGTGATCGTCTTCGTCTTGGTGTAGAAGAGGATCGAGTGCGGCCCGTGCTGGTTGAGGTCGCCGAAGCCGGACCGCTTCCAGCCGCCGAAGGTGTGGTAGGACACCGGGACCGGGATCGGCACGTTCACTCCGACCATTCCGACCTGGACGCGGGAGACGAAGTCGCGGGCGGTGTCGCCGTCCCGGGTGAAGATCGCCACGCCGTTGCCGTACTCGTGGTCCGTCGGCATCGCGAGGGCCTCTTCGTAGTTCTTGGCCCGCACGATGCACAGCACGGGACCGAAGATCTCGTCGGTGTAGATCGACATGTCGGTGGTGACGTGGTCGAACAGGGTGGGGCCGATGAAGAAGCCACCCTCGAGGTTCTCGTCGCCGAAGGTCAGTTCCGCACTGCCCTTGTCGCGTCCGTCGACGACGATCTCCGCGCCCGCCTCGACACCCGCGTCGATGTAGCCGCGCACCCGCTTGAGGGCGGCCTCGGTGACCAGTGGGCCGTAGTCGGCCTTCGGATCGAGGCTGTGTCCGACGCGCAGGTTGCTGACGCGCTCGGCGAGCCTGTTGCGCAACCGGTTTGCCGTCTCCTCGCCGACGGGGACAGCGACGCTGATCGCCATGCAGCGCTCGCCGGCGCTGCCGTAGCCGGCGCCGATCAGCGCGTCGACCGCCTGGTCCAGATCGGCGTCGGGCATGACGATCATGTGGTTCTTGGCGCCGCCGAAGCACTGCGAGCGCTTCCCGTGCGCGGCGGCAGTCGAATAGATGTACTGCGCGATGTCGGAACTGCCGACGAAGCCGACGGCCTTGATGTCGGGGTGGGTGAGGATCGCGTCGACTGCTTCCTTGTCGCCCTGGACGACCTGGAACACCCCCGCCGGCAGGCCGGCCTCGATGAACAGTTCGGCCAGGCGCAGCGGCACCGAGGGGTCGCGCTCGGAGGGCTTGAGGATGAAGGCGTTACCGCACGCCAGAGCCGGGCCGGCCTTCCACAGCGGGATCATCGCCGGGAAGTTGAACGGGGTGATGCCGGCCACCACGCCGAGCGGCTGACGGATCGAGTAGACGTCGATACCCGGGCCGGCGCCCTCGGTGAACTCCCCCTTCATCAAATGCGGTATGCCGGTGGCGAACTCGATGACCTCGATGCCGCGCTGGATGTCGCCGAGCGAGTCGGCGATCGTCTTGCCGTGCTCAATGGAGAGCAGTTCGGCGATCTCGTCGGCGTTGGCATTGACCAGGTCGATGAACTTCATCAGCACCCGGGCGCGTTTCTGCGGGTTGAAGCCGGCCCATACCTTCTGCGCCTCGACGGCGGAGGCCACGGCGGTGTCGACGTCGGCGGTGTTGGCGAGCAGCACCTTGGCCTGCACCGCACCGGTGCTCGGGTTGAAAACATCCGCGGTGCGGGTGCTCGACAGCGCGGTGCGGTGGCCGTCGATGAAGTGCTGGATGGTTGTGGTCATGGGGGTGCCTCCAAGGCGCGCGAAGAATCCCTCATATCGTAACGTCGCCGCGGCGCCGGCAAATCCGGGTCAGACGCGGGGCAGCCCGGCGATCAGCGTTCGGGTGTCCTCCCATGTCGGCAGCACTCCGGCGGCCCGGACCTCGGCCAGCGACGGCGCCGCGGCGTCGCGCTCGGAGAGGATGCACCGCTCTATCGGGACCGGCCAGGCGATGCCGATGTCGGGATCGCCCGGGGCGATCGCGTGCTCGCGGTGCGGGGTGTAGGGCGCCGAGCACAAATACATGATCGTGGCGTCGTCCTGCAGCGCCAGGAAGCCGTGGGCCAGTCCCTCCGACAGGTACATCGAACGCCGGTTCACGTCGTCGAGCACCACCGCATCCCACCGGCCGAAGGTGGGGGAGCCGACCCGGACGTCGACGACGACGTCGAACAGCGACCCCTTGACGCAGGTGACGTACTTGGCCTGTCCGGGCCCCACCTCGGCGAAATGCAGGCCGCGCAGCACGCCGGCCTTCGAGACCGAGCAGTTGACCTGCCGCATGTCGAATCGGTGCCCGGTCATCGCGGCGAACGTCCGCTCGGTGAACCACTCGAAGGTGTCGCCGCGGTTGTCCCGATGAACCAGTGGGGTGATCTCCCAGGCGCCGGGGACGGCGAGTTCACGCCACGTTGTCTGCTGAGGCCCGGTCTTCTCCGGCCCGACGTCACTGACCGCGTTCGGCATATCGCGCCTCCACTCCCGCCTTCAGCGGTGCCCACCACCACTCGTTGTCCCTGTACCAGTCGATGGTGGCCTGAAGTCCGGTGGTGAAGTCGGTGTGGGCCGGTGACCATCCCAGTTCGCGCCGCAGCGCGCTGGAGTCGATCGCATAGCGCAGGTCATGGCCAGCGCGGTCGGCGACGTGGTCGAAATCCCCGGGGTCGCGGCCCATCAGCGTGAGGATCATCCGCAGCACCGAGAGGTTGTCGCGCTCGCCGTCGGCGCCGATGAGGTAGGTCCGGCCGGGCGCGCCGTCCTCGAGGATCCGCCAGACGGCGCTGTTGTGGTCGTCGACGTGAATCCAGTCCCGCACGTTGCGACCGGTGCCGTAGAGCTTGGGGCGGCGGCCGGTCAGCACGTTGGTGATCTGGCGCGGAATGAACTTCTCGACGTGCTGGAAGGGCCCGTAGTTGTTGGAGCAGTTCGAGATCGTCGCGTTGACGCCGTAGGACCGCACCCACGCGCGCACCAGCAGATCCGCGGACGCCTTGGTGGCCGAGTACGGACTCGACGGGTTGTACGGCGTGGCCTCGGTGAACCGCGGCCCGACGACGATGCGGGACGAATGTCCCGAGGAGGAGTGGGGCAATTGGTCGGGCCCGACGACGATGCGGGACGAATGTCCCGAGGAGGAGTGGGGCAATTGGTCGGGCCCGACGACGATGCGGGACGAATGGCCCGAGGTGGGGGTACCTCCCGCTTGCGGGGGAGAGCCGGGCGACTGGTCGGGGTCGTCGCCCCCGCCCGATTCGTGCAGCGGAAGGTCCCCGTAGACCTCGTCGGTGGAGACGTGATGCAGTCGGACGCCGTGGCGCCGCACCGCTTCGAGGATCGAGAAGGTGCCGATCACGTTGCTGTGCAGGAAGGGTGCGGGATCGGCCAGCGAGTTGTCGACATGGGTCTCGGCGGCGAAATGAACGACGGCATCGGAATCGGCGATCAGAGCGTCGACCAGCACGTTGTCGGTGACGTCGCCCTCGACGAGCCGTATGGTGGCGCCGAGTGGGTCCAGTGCTTCCCGGCTGCCCGCGTAGGTCAGGGCGTCCAGGACCGTCACGTCGACCCCGGGATGCTCCTGGACGGTGCTTCGGACGAAATTGGCGCCGATGAACCCGGCGCCGCCCGTCACCAAGAGCCGCATCGGGCCACCTTAACCGCCATGCGGGCGCCCGAACGGTCGGCATCGCCGCCGTTTTGGAGCGGACGGCCGGAGCAGGTATCGTGAAGCAACGGTGCGGTGATCGCGCCGGCTCTTGCGTGTCCAGTCCTGGAACAACCTTTTTTGGGATCTTCACGTTCTGCAGTCGGGCGAGTGCTGCCCCAACACCCAAACGCAGGCTAGTGAGGATATGGGCAAGAAAGACGGTGCCATCGAGGTCGAGGGCCGCGTGGTCGAGCCTCTGCCCAATGCGATGTTTCGCATTGAGTTGGAGAACGGTCACAAGGTGCTCGCCCACATCAGCGGCAAGATGCGGCAGCACTACATCCGGATCCTGCCCGAGGACCGGGTGGTCGTGGAGCTCTCGCCCTACGACCTGACCCGCGGCCGGATCGTGTACCGCTACAAGTAAGCCCTTCCGAATTACCGACGAGAACAGGATCAACACGCCGTGAAGGTGAACCCGAGCGTCAAGCCGATCTGCGACAAGTGCAGGGTGATCCGCCGGCATGGGCGGGTCATGGTGATCTGCAACGATCCGCGCCACAAGCAGCGCCAGGGCTAAACCAGCTCCGTCGCCGAACACAACTGAATCCAGACCTCCCAGAACCACCACCCTGCCCGGCGCGTCAGCGCCAAAAGATTGACCTAGTCGCGGGGTGACCACGTCCGGAACGGAGGCCGGACCCCGAAAGCGCCCACCAGGTTTCTTGGGCCGGACGGGAACGGTCTGGGATCGACACCTCCGCATAGAAGAAGGAATACAGCCCTGTGGCACGTCTAGTGGGCGTGGATCTCCCGCGCGACAAGCGCATGGAGATCGCGCTGACCTACATCTACGGCATCGGCCGTACCCGCTCCCAGGAGATCCTGGCGGCGACCAACATCGATCGGGACCTTCGCAGCAAGGATCTCACCGACGACCAGCTGACCCAGCTGCGCGACTACATCGAAGCCAACATCAAGGTCGAGGGCGACCTGCGCCGCGAGGTGCAGGCCGACATCCGTCGCAAGATCGAGATCGGCTGCTACCAGGGTCTGCGCCATCGTCGCGGCCTGCCGGTTCGCGGTCAGCGGACCAAGACCAATGCGCGTACCCGCAAGGGCCCGAAGCGCACCATCGCCGGTAAGAAGAAGGCTAAGTAACCATGGCACCTCCGAAGAAGGCCGCGTCCGGCGCCAAGAAGGGCAAGACCACCCGCCGCCGGGAAAAGAAGAACGTCCCGCACGGCGCCGCTCACATCAAGAGCACGTTCAACAACACGATCGTCTCCATCACCGACCCCCAGGGCAACGTGATCGCGTGGGCGTCCTCGGGCCACGTGGGCTTCAAAGGCTCGCGTAAGTCCACGCCGTTCGCCGCCCAGCTGGCCGCGGAGAACGCCGCCCGCAAGGCGCAGGAGCACGGCGTCAAGAAGGTCGACGTGTTCGTCAAGGGCCCGGGTTCGGGCCGCGAAACGGCGATCCGCTCGCTGCAGGCGGCCGGCCTCGAGGTCGGCGCTATTTCCGATGTCACCCCGCAGCCGCACAACGGCTGCCGTCCGCCCAAGCGGCGCCGGGTCTAGGGAGGAATTCAGTCATGGCTCGTTACACCGGACCTTCCACCCGCAAGTCGCGCCGGCTCGGCGTCGACCTCGTCGGCGCGGACCAGTCCTTCGAAAAGCGCCCCTACCCGCCGGGCCAGCACGGCCGCGCGCGGATCAAGGAGAGCGAGTACCGCACCCAGCTGCAGGAGAAGCAGAAGGCACGCTTCACCTACGGCGTCATGGAGAAGCAGTTCCGCCGCTACTACGAAGAGGCCAATCGCCAGTCCGGCAAGACCGGCGAGAACCTGCTCCGCATCCTGGAGAGCCGCCTGGACAACGTCGTCTACCGGGCCGGCCTGGCCCGCACCCGGCGGATGGCGCGTCAGCTGGTCAGCCACGGCCACTTCACCGTCAACGGTGTCAAGGTCAACATCCCCAGCTACCGGGTGTCGCAGTACGACATCATCGACGTTCGCGACAACTCGCTGAACACCGTGCCGTTCCAGATCTCCCGGGAGACCGCGGGTGACCGCCCGATCCCGGCCTGGCTGCAGGTCGTCGGCGAACGTCAGCGGGTGCTCGTGCACCAACTGCCCGAGCGGGCCCAGATCGACGTGCCGCTCACCGAGCAGCTCATCGTCGAGTTCTACTCGAAGTAACCAGGCTTCTTCCGCGGCAACCGCCGCGGGAGGAAACCCCAAAGGCATCAAATAGCGGGTGCCAGAAGGAGATAGAAGAAAACCATGCTGATTTCTCAGCGCCCCACACTGAGCGAGGACGTCCTCGCCGAGAACCGTTCGCAGTTCATCATCGAACCGCTGGAGCCGGGTTTCGGCTACACCCTGGGCAATTCGCTGCGGCGCACGTTGCTGTCGTCCATCCCGGGCGCGGCGGTGACGAGCATTCGCATCGACGGCGTTCTGCACGAGTTCACCACCGTGCCGGGTGTCAAGGAAGACGTCACCGACATCATCCTCAACCTCAAGAGCCTGGTGGTCTCCTCCGACGAGGACGAGCCGGTCACCATGTATCTGCGCAAGCAGGGTCCCGGTGCGGTCACCGCGGGTGACATCGTGCCGCCGGCCGGCGTCACGGTGCACAACCCCGACATGCACATCGCCACCCTCAACGAGAAGGGCAAGCTGGAGATCGAGCTCGTCGTCGAGCGTGGCCGCGGCTACGTGCCGGCCGTGCAGAACAAGGCTTCCGGCGCCGAAATCGGCCGCATCCCGGTCGATTCCATCTACTCGCCGGTGCTCAAGGTCACCTACAAGGTCGAGGCCACCCGCGTCGAGCAGCGCACCGACTTCGACAAGCTGATCCTGGACGTGGAGACCAAGAACTCCATCAGCCCGCGCGATGCGCTGGCGTCGGCCGGCAAGACCCTGGTCGAGCTGTTCGGCCTGGCCCGCGAGCTCAACCTGGAGGCCGAGGGCATCGAGATCGGTCCCTCGCCGCAGGAGGCCGATCACATCGCCGCGTTCGCGCTCCCGATCGATGATCTGGACCTCACCGTGCGCTCGTACAACTGCCTCAAGCGGGAGGGCGTGCACACCGTCGGCGAGCTGGTCGCCCGCACCGAGTCGGACCTGCTGGACATCCGCAACTTCGGCCAGAAGTCCATCGACGAGGTCAAGATCAAGCTGCATTCCCTCGGCCTGTCCCTGAAGGACTCGCCGGCCACCTTCGACCCGTCCGAGGTCGCCGGCTACGACGTCGCCACCGGCACCTGGACCAACGACAGCGGCTATGACCTGGACGCCGACCAGGACTACGCCGAGACCGAACAGCTCTAAATCGTTTCCCCGGTCGTACCTGATACGGCGATCGGGCTCACCTAGGAGATAAGCGCAATGCCCAAGCCCACCAAGGGACCTCGCCTCGGCGGATCCTCGTCGCACCAGAAGGCGATCCTGGCCAACCTGGCCACTTCGCTGTTCGAGCACGGCCGGATCACGACCACCGAGCCCAAGGCGCGGGCGCTGCGGCCCTACGCCGAGAAGCTCATCACCCACGCCAAGAAGGGCGCCCTGCACAACCGGCGTGAGGTGATGAAGAAGATCCGCGACAAGGATGTCGTGCACACCCTGTTCGCGGAGATCGGCCCGTTCTTCGCCGACCGCAACGGCGGCTACACCCGCATCATCAAGGTCGAGCCGCGCAAGGGGGACAACGCCCCGATGGCGGTGATCGAGCTGGTGCGGGAGAAGACCGTCACCTCCGAGGCGAACCGCGCCCGCCGTGCGGCTCCGGCCAAGAAGGCTGCGCCGGCCGCGCCGAAGGCGGAGAAGCCTGCGGCTGAGCCGGAAGAGACCACTGAGGCTGTCGAAGCCGAGGAGGCCGTGGCTGCCGTCGAGGCCGAGGACGCCGGCATCGCCGACGCCCAGACCGCCGTCGCGGAGGAAGAGAACGCGGCGGGCGGCGAGTCTGACAACTCCTGATCCGTTGGACATCGACGTGCCCGCCACCGATTCCGGTGGCGGGCACGTCGCTTTTTCCGGCGCGGTGCGACTTCGACTCGAGATCGCCTACGACGGAACGGATTTCACCGGCTGGGCCGTGCAGGACGGCCACCGTACCGTCGCCGGCGTCCTGGAGGGGGCCCTTTCCACGGTCTTCCGGGTTCCGGTGCGCCTGTACGCGGCGGGCCGCACCGACTCCGGCGTGCACGCCACCGGGCAGGTCGCGCACGTCGATGTCCCCGAGGAAGCACTGAGCCACGCCTATCCGCGACAGCGCCGCCCCGGCGACGCGGAGTTCGCGCCGCTGGTGCGTAGGCTCGCCAAGTTCCTCCCCGAGGACGTCCGGGTCCGCGGCGTCTCGCGTGCCGCAACGGGTTTCGACGCCCGGTTCTCGGCGCTGCGCCGCCATTACGCCTACCGCCTGGCGCTGGCCCCGTGGGGAGCCGAGCCGCAGCAGCGGCGGTTCGTCACCCCGTGGCTGCGCCCGCTGGACGTCGACGCCATGCGAAGCGCATCGGCAATCCTCCTGGGACTGCACGACTTCGCCGCGTTCTGCCGCCCGCGCCCCGGCGCGACGACCATCCGTGACCTTCAGCGTCTGGACTGGGATTCCGGCGGCGATCTCCTGACCGCCTATGTCAGCGCGGACGCCTTCTGCTGGTCCATGGTGCGCTCGCTGGTCGGCGCTCTCATCGCGGTGGGGGAAGGCAGACGCGAACCGGATTGGTGCGCAACGCTATTGACGGCCGAGGCGCGCTCCAGTGACTTCGCGGCAGCCCCGGCCCGGGGTCTCACGCTCATTGGCGTGGACTATCCGCCTGACGATGAGCTCGCCGCGCGCATCGCCGTCACGCGGGATTTGCGGATCCTGGGCTGAGACGAGACTGTTCGTCTCGCTCCTCCTCCGCCGCGTGCGCGGCGGCATCGTCGACTCGACCAGAGCTGGATTGTCTCGCTCCTCCTCCGCCGCGTGCGCGGCGGCATCGTCGACTCGACAGTCAGAGACGCGCCGCCACGAACGACGCGGCCTGGTTCACCAGGCCGGCGCCGACGTAGGCGTCGTACTGATGGGCAGGCCAGTTGTCGACCCAGGTATTGGGATCCAGGTTGTTGTTGCAGATCGGGTCGTCCGGTGTGCACAGGTCGATGGTTTTGTCGCCGTAGAGCGGGCTGATGGCCGACACCGGGCCCAAGACCTTGCGGGTGCCGTTGCCGAACAGGGCGACAGCGGCGATGTGGCTGTCCATGCCCAGCGGCAACGGGTTGTCGTAGCCGAAGATCGGGGACGGCACAGCGACCACCACGTCGGTCACCGCGGCGCCCAGCGAGTACCCGCCCAGCACCAGTCGGGTGTTGGGGCAGTTGCCGGCCATGTACTGGATGTGGCGGCTCATGTCGTTGGCTCCCTGGATGACCTCGGTGTCCGCCGGGTAGTTCACCGCGTAGAAGCCGACGCTCTTGTCGGTCCGGGCGCGCACGGCGTCGACGAAGGCCTCACCGATCCGGCCGGTGCCGGGCGGTTCCATCCTGCCGCGTGCGAAGACCACCTCCACTTCGGGGCATTGCGCGGCGTGGGCCACCGGCGGTGACAGCGGGCTCACGGCGGTGACGAAAATCACCGCCGACGCCAGCTTTCTCATCCGCCTCATCGGCACCAGGCCATGGTAGCCGCGCCACAGTTTCCGTGCCAGGAGCGAGGTTCTAGACCAGTCCGGATACGAAGCCGGCGGCCTGGCCGACCATCGAGGTCTTTTCGTAACTGGTGTGGGCGAACGGGTTGCGCCCCTGCGAGCAGATCGGGTCCCCGTCGGCGCACAGGTCGATGCCCTTGCCGGCAAACGGCGGCAGGGCTGCCGAAACCGGGGTGCCGAACTTGGTGGCGGGGTTGCCGAACGCCGCGACGGCGGCGACCTGGCCGGCCAGACTCTGCGGCAGCGGCGGAGCCGATCCGACCTCGCCGACCTTGGCCCCCAGCGGGGGGATGCCCAGGAGCATGTCCACCACCGCGGCCCCTTGCGAATAGCCGCCCAGGACGACGCGGGTGTTCGGGCACGTTGCCGCGATGTCGGCGATCCGGTTGGTCGCATCGGTGGCGCCGTCGGCGGCGGCCAGGAAGTCATAGCTTGCGGGGTAGTTGACGGCGTAGACGCCCAGCGTGCGGCCGCCGAGGTCGGCGGCGAGCTGGTCGCTCAGCGCCTGGCCGACCCGTCCGATGCCCGGCGGCTCACTGGTGCCGCGGGCGAAGACCAACTCCACGTCCGGGCAGGGCGCGGCCGAAGCCGGCGCCACCGCCAACGCCGTCGCGGCTGAGGCGGTCAGGAGGCACGCTGACATCCCCGGAAGAAAACGCATGCGGCCCATACTCACATACGGCCCGCGACGGTGCGAAACCGCGACGCTAGAGCAGGTTTGCCACAAAGACGGCCGCCTGATTGGCGCTGCCGTCCGGACCGTAGTTTCGGTGGGCAACAACGCTGTCGCCGCTCGAACAGATCGGATCACCGGGGTTGCAGATGTCGATGGCCCGGCCGCCGAACACCGGGCTGGAGGTCAGCGGCAGGCCGATCTTGGCTGACGGATTACCGAAGACCGCAACGGCGGCGACGTGGTCCGCTGCGAACGGCGGGAGCGGGTTGGTGAATCCGATACCCGGGACTGGGATGGAGGTGACCACGTCCATGACGGCGGCGCCCTGCGAGTAGCCGCCCAGCACGATCCTGGTGTTGGGGCAGTTGTTGGCGACCCACTGGACATGTGCGCTGGCGTCGTTGGCGCCGTCGGCCACGGCCAGGAAGTCGTAGCTCGCCGGGTAGTTCACCGCGTAGGCACCGACGCTGCGGCCACCTACCAGGCCGCGCAGGTCGTTGACGAACGCGTCACCGACCCGTCCGAGGCCGGGATCCTCATTGGTGCCGCGGGCGAACACCACCTCGATGTCGCTGCAGCCGTCCGCGTGGGCGGCGGGAACCGACACGGTGATGGCGACGGCCGCGGTGGCGGCGGCCAGTGCAGCAGGGAGCAGTGCGGCCAAGTGGATGTTCCTCACGTCAACGATTGTGGCAGAGACTGGTGACGGCGCCGTTAATCACGGGAGGCGGCGTTCGCGACCGGCTCCATCGCCCCGGCGTCTGGCCAGGAGGCCGCGCTGATCTCGGCGCTGCGATCGCCCTGGCGCGCCAGGGCCAGGCCGATGAGCACGACGGCCCCGCCGAACACCTGGATGGCCGTCATCCGTTCGCCGAGCATCAGCCACGCCGCCAGCACCGCGAACAGCACCTCCCCCAGCCCCACCAGGGAGGCGAAACTGGGCCGCAGTCGGGCGACACCGCTGATGCCGAGTGTGTAGGCGATCGCGGTGGCGATGATGCCCATCAGCAGGACGGGGACGTACCACGGCAGGGTGAACCCGGCGACCACGGCGTCGTTGGCGCTGAACTGCATGGGCATGACTCCCGACATCCCCAGGGCGGCGACGGCCAGGGTGGCCACCACCAGGCCGCCTGCCGCCAGCGTGATGGCGTGCAAGCCCGATCCGTCGGCGGTGACCGCGTCGGACATCATGAAGTAGCAGACCGCGCAGACGGCCGCGCCGAGTCCCCAGGCCACGCCGACGGCGTCGACCTTGGCGCCGTTGACGACGTCGAGCACCAGGGTGACACCGATGATCGCCAGAGCCACCCCGGCCAGTGTCAGTCCGCGGGGGCGGCGCCGTGTGGTTGCCCATACCCACGCGATGACCAGCACCGGCGAGGTGTATTCGAGCAGCAGCGCCACGCCGACGGAAAGATGCGCGACGGCGTTGTAGTAGCACAGCTGGGCGCCGGCCACGGGGATGAGCCCGTAGAGCACGACCGTGCGGGCGTGCTCGCGGGCCTGACGCAGCCAGTCGGGTTTGACGAGGGTTGCGACGATCGCGAGAACCACCGCCCCGCCCGCCAGCCGGGCGGCGACCGCGGCAGTGGGTGACCAACCGGCCACCATCAGCGACTTGGCCAGCGGACCGGACATGCCGAAGGTGAACGCGGATCCGGTGGCGAACAACAGGCCGAGTCGGAACCGGTCGCTGTGCGTCGTGGACACCGAACACCCCTGTCATGAGTAAAGTAACTGATGGACATGACACTACGTCCCCAGGGGGTCATGAGTCAAATGCGTTTCAGTCATGACACGGAACTCACATTGCGGGCCGCCTGTGCGCTGGTCAACAGCGATCGCATCGCCGGTGAGGAGTTGGGTGACCAGGCCGCACTGGACTCCTACCTCGAGTCGAACGGCTGGACCGGCCGCCGGGATCGGGACGCCGCGGAACTGACGGCCGTGCACCGGCTGCGAAGCCGGCTGGGCCGGATCTGGGCCGGCGCCGAGGACGAGACGCGCACCGTCGACGCGGTCAACGCCCTGCTGGTCGACACTCACGCTGCACCCTGGCTGACGCGCCACGCCGAGATGCCGGAATGGCACCTGCACCTGGCCTCGTCCGACGATCCGCTGGCCAGTCGGATGGGCGCCGAGATGGCGATGGCGCTGGCCGACCTCATCCGGGCCGGCGAGTTACGCCGACTCAAGACCTGTGCTGCGCCGGACTGTGACGCGGTGCTGATCGACTTGTCCCGCAACCGATCTCGCATGTTCTGCGACACCGGAAACTGCGGTAACCGTCAACACGTCGCCGCCTACCGGGAACGCCGCTCCAGAGACCACTGAGCGGCTCGGCCGCTCCAGAGACCACTGAGCGGCTGGGCCGACCCGAAGACCACTGAGCGCTGTGGATAGCCGGTGACCCGGATCGCCGCCGCGGCCTAGCGTCAATTCACGTGCACATCGTGGTGGAAGTCACCGACCACTCGGTTCGGGTCCTGCCGGCGACGTCGGCGCAGAGCGCGCCAGCGGCGCTCATCGAGGCCGCGCTCGACTGGATCGATGATCCGGTCGGGTTGTGGGAGGAGCGCCCGGTCGCCGTCGCCGATCTCTGGCGCACGTTGATGGCGACCCTGGTGGGGCAGCGGTGTGACCCGGTGGTCGTGGTGCATCCCGTCGGGTGGCCGCGGCACCGGGTCGACCGCGTGCTGGCCGCGGCCAACGCGGTGGCGGACCGGGTCGCCGCGCTGAGCCGCGAGCAGTGGGAGGCCGGGGGAGCCGACGACGTCGGCGACGACCCGGGGCAGGACTCCGGCCAGGATCCGGCGCGGCGTTCCCGACGGCTGCGAGCCGTTCTGCTGGCGGGGACCGCGGTTCTCGCGCTGGCCGGAACGGTCGTGTCGATCCGTTTCGGGCCGATGCCGAAGCCGCCGTCGGGCATCACCGTGGTGGAGGGCCGGATGGCGGTCCGCATCCCGGAGCGCTGGGCCGTCGAACGCGTCAACGGTGGACCCGGGAGCCGTCGTCTCCAGGTGACCGACCCGCGTGACAGCCGGATCGCCGTGCATCTCACCTCGGCGTATGCCCCTGAGACGACGCTGGGACAGGCCGCCGAGGTGCTCAGCCGCGCGATCGACGGCGAGTCGCCGGGCGTGTTCGTCGACCTGCGTCCCGCCGATGAGGTCGCCGGCCGGCCCGCGGTCACCTATCGCGAACTGCGGCCCGGCCGTGTCATCGCCTGGTCGGTGGTGCTCGCGGGTTCGACCCGCATCAGCGTCGGTTGCCAGAGTCCGCCGGGGCGGGAGGCCGAGGTTCGTGCCGCCTGCGACGAGGCGGTGCGCTCCGCCCGCGAAAGGTGAGGGAACCGGATCGCTCGATCCCGCGTCGAACTCTTCATCCGGCGCCTGTGCGGTCCCGACGGAAGGAGAGCCGTCGGAACCGCAGAGGCGCCGGACTCGAGGCGTTTTGACCTGCGCTGATCCCCGCCGGTAGGCTGACCCACTGGCGTGCGGTACGCCGCGGGTTATTCCGCGGGGTTAGCCGGGATTTCGGGTCAGTGTTGGTCGCCGAGATGCCACCCGACCGTCGACGTCCGACCGACACCCGGCTTCGCCCGGGATCCACCCCGATAAGAGAGGTAGAGCGCTGTGCCTACGTACACGCCGAAGGCCGGTGACACCACGCGTTCGTGGTACGTCATCGATGCCACCGACGTGGTGCTCGGCCGGCTCGCCGTTGCTGCAGCCAATCTGCTGCGCGGCAAGCACAAGCCGACATTCACGCCGAACGTCGACGGCGGTGACTTCGTCATCATCGTCAACGCCGACAAGGTCGCCATCGGAGGCGACAAACTCAACAGCAAGAAGGCCTACCGCCACTCGGGGTATCCCGGCGGTCTGAGCTCGCGCACCATCGGTGAGCTGATGGCCAAGCACCCCGACCGCGTGGTCGAGAAGGCCATCGTCGGCATGCTGCCGCACAACAAGCTGAGCCGCCAGATCCAGCGCAAGCTGAAGGTGTACGCGGGCCCTGAGCATCCGCACACCGCACAGCAGCCGATTCCTTTCGAGATCAAGCAGGTGGCGCAGTGACTGAGATGAACGAAACGCCCGAGGTCGACGTCGCCGACGCGGCCGAAGAAGCAGTGGTCGCAGAGACCGTCGTGGAGGGCGCGCCGCGGCAGCCCGTCATCATCGACCGGCCGATCCAGACCGTGGGCCGCCGCAAGGAGGCTGTCGTCCGGGTGCGTCTCGTGCCCGGCACCGGACAGTTCCACCTCGACGGCCGCACCCTGGAGGACTACTTCCCGAACAAGGTGCACCAGCAGCTCATCAAGGCGCCGCTGGTGACCGTCGACCGGGTGGACAGCTTCGACGTCTACGCCCACCTCGACGGTGGCGGCCCGTCCGGGCAGGCCGGCGCGCTGCGCCTGGCGATCGCCCGGGCGTTGATCCTGGTGCAGCCGGAGGACCGGCCCGCACTCAAGAAGGCCGGCTTCCTGACCCGAGACCCGCGCGCCATCGAGCGCAAGAAGTACGGTCTGAAGAAGGCTCGCAAGGCGCCGCAGTACAGCAAGCGCTGATCGAGATCCACGAAACTCGCCGGGTGTGTTCCCCAACACGCCCGGCGAGTTTTTTCACGCCCGGTGTTTGACCAGAACGCCCGCGGGCAAGCCTGTCTTCAGTCGGCTTCGATGCCGGCAGCCACCCCGGAGGCAAATCTCGCCAGGGGCGGCGGTGGGTGGGGACCTTTTAACGGGGGGTCCTTCTCGAAGAACTGCACTGCGGTTCTGTCCTGCCATACACGCAGAAATCGAAGGAGCGAATCTTGAACATGCTGAAGAAGACAGCCGCAGGAACCGTGCTGGGGGGCGCGCTGCTCGTGGGCGGCGGACTGGGCCTGGCCCATGCCGCGCCGCCGGCGCCCGAGGCGCAGACCGCCGGTGACGGCATGGTCAACGTCACGGTGACCGCCAACGGCCAAGAGATCGGCGTGCTGCGCGACGTCACCGTCGCCAGCGCCGCGACCCTGGCGGCGTCGGCGTGCCCGATGGCGGGTATCGACCCCAACGCGCTGACCAACCTGGATGTCAGCGGCACCGTGCCGACCGGGCAGTGCACGGGGATGACGGGACTGTCGTTCTCCTTCGCGCAGAACGGAGCGGTCTACGAAGGCAACGGCGGCAACAACGGCAGCGGTGGCGGAGCCGGCCAGGGCAACTCGCAGTACGCCCCCGGCCACAACAAGGCACCGGGTGCGACGCCGCCGAGCGCGACCCCGGGCACCCCGCCCGGACAGCAGGGCCAGCAGGCGGGTCAGTCGGGCCAGTAGAACGGCTGACTTTCCGCAATCTCATCGACAACACCGCCCGCACCCCTCGGGGTGTGGGCGGTGTTGTGTCCGGGCGGCACGGTTGCGGAGCGCTAACCTTGGGATTTGGGGTGCCCGGGGTGGTGTGAGAGGTTGTCTGCATGGGCCGACTGTTCGGGACCGACGGTGTCCGCGGTGTCGCTAACCGGGAACTGACCGCCGAGCTCGCGCTGGCGCTCAGCGCGGCCGCCGCGCGGCGGCTGGCCCCGTCCACCTCCGGACATCGATTCGCCGTCGTCGGCCGTGATCCGCGGGCCAGCGGCGAGATGCTCGAGGCCGCGGTCGTGGCCGGGCTGGCCAGCGAGGGCGTCGATGCGCTCCTGGTGGGTGTGCTGCCCACGCCCGCGGTGGCCTATCTGACCGCGTCGTACGGCGCCGATCTGGGCGTGATGATCTCGGCGTCCCACAACCCGATGCCCGACAACGGCATCAAGATCTTCGGCCCAGGTGGCCAAAAACTCGACGACGACGCCGAAGACCGCATCGAGGACCTGGTTGCCGAAGGCCCCGGACTGCGTCCGGTCGGCGCAGCCGTCGGCCGGGTCCGACCGGCCGCCGACGCGATGGATCGCTATCTCACACACATCGTGGGTGCCACCGCCGCCCGCCTCGACGGCCTGACAGTGGTCGTCGACTGCGCCAACGGCGCCGCCTCCGAGGCCGCGCCCCGGGCCTACGCCGCGGCGGGCGCGCGCGTGATCGCGATCAACCACCACCCCGACGGGCTCAACATCAACGACGGCTGCGGCTCCACGCACCTGGAACCGTTGCGCGAGGCGGTGCGCACCCACGGAGCGGACCTCGGCCTGGCGCATGACGGCGACGCGGACCGCTGCCTCGCCGTGGACGCCGATGGTCAGGTGGTCGACGGCGACGGCATCATGACGATCCTCGCTCTCGCCATGCATGAAGCCGGGCAACTGGCGTCGGACACGCTGGTGGCCACCGTGATGAGCAACCTGGGGCTGCACCTGGCGATGCGTGAAGCGGGAATCACGGTGCGCACCACGGCCGTTGGCGACCGCTACGTTCTGGAGGAACTGCGGGCCGGTAAGTACAGCCTCGGTGGCGAGCAGTCCGGACATATCGTGATGCCGCAGTTCGGCACCACCGGCGACGGCATCCTCACCGGGCTGTTGCTGATGTCGCGGATGGCCCAAACCCGTTCCCCGCTGGGGGTTCTCGCTGCGCCGATGCAGTCTGTACCGCAGGTGCTCATCAATGTCGCCGTGGCCGACAAGGCCACCGTCGCCGAAGCACCCGCGGTGCGCGACGCGGTCGCGCGGGCCGAGGCGGAACTCGGCGACACCGGCCGGATCCTGCTGCGGCCTTCGGGCACCGAGCAGATCGTGCGCGTCATGGTTGAGGCCTCGGACGAGGACACCGCCCGCCAGCTGGCGCATCGCGTGGCCGAAACGGTCAGCGCTGAAGGGTAACCGATCCACGCGGGAACCGACGGGCGTTGCGCTGCGTCCTACCGGATATGGGAACCACTTCGGTAGACCCGCAGGCACTTCGGTTCGCCGCCCAACGCCTCGATGAGGCGGCCGATATCCTTGATGTGGCAATGCGCAGCCATCTCAGCGAACTTCGACTGCAGGGTGCCGATCCGCGCACCCGTTCGTCGGTAGGCCAGCTTGTCGACGGCGTCAGCCGATGGCAGCGGCTGGCGCGGGAGTACGCCTGTGCGGTCCGTTCCGGCGCTGACCGCTACGTCGACGAGGACCGCCGCGCAGCGCAGGTATTGGGGTGATCACCGACCCCGTGCTGGCCGGGGCCGCCGCTGCGGACAGCGCAGCCCTGGCCGCCGCGGCCGCATCGGCCGAAGAGGCGCTTGCCTGTCACCGCGATGCGCTGGCTGCCCTGGCCGCGGGATGGCGAAGCGAAACCGGCTTCGCCGCAACGGATTCGCTGCAGCGTCAGTGCGAGGACGCCACCGATGTCGTTGCTGAACTTCATCGCATCGCCGCCGAATTAGCCTCATGGCGGGCTGACTGGACGGAGTCGTCCAACGCGGGCGCATCTCCCGATGCCGAGCAGATTGCGCAGCGCCCACCGGCCGACGTCATCGCCCAGCCCGGCACCCCGGTAACCGGTTGGGCCGCTGCCGCGCCGACGGCAGCGCCCGATCCTGTACCAGCCCCTGTGTCCGACCCGTGGGCGGCACAGCCGTCAGCCGCGCCGTGGGCGCCGCCGGTGGCCGCTGTTGCCCCCGCCGTCCCGCCGGCGTCGCCCGCCTGGCAACCCGGCGGCTCGATGCCGGCCCTGCCCGACCTCGGCGGCGCACTTGTCGGCCTGGTCGCCCAGATTGCCCAGACACTGGGCTCGTACTCGGACAATCCAGCCGCACCGGACGGCCTCCCGGCCGAGAAGGCCAGCGACCCCGGCAACGCGCGTCCCGCCCACCACAAGCCGGCGGCGGCCAAGAGGCCAGAGGCGCCCGGTTCGGCAGCCAGCGCGGTTCCGAAAAAGGCTGCGGCACAGCCGCTGTCCGTCAACCCACCGCCAATCCCGCCTCCGCCGTGGCTGCTGGCCGCGGAGCGTCCTCCCGATCCGATACCGGCGGCGCCGCAGGCCACCGCCACTCCTGCGCCCGAGCCGCCGTCCGCACCGGCACCGCCGCCCGCAGCGGTCGCACCACCGACGTCGTCCACGGACGCCAGGACGCCCTGCGAGATCGCCGCCGACGAACTCCCGAAGGTGGGGGAGTGACGGTCATTCCAACAGCTGCTGCAACTGTTCGACAAAGCTGACGTACTCGGCGCCGTCGGCCGTCACCGGGGTCGCCAGCAGTGTGGTGACGCCCGCCTCCCGGAACGCGGCGACGCGCTCTTTGACGTAGCCCCGCGGTCCGATCAGCGACACGGCGCGGACGAGTTCGTCGGGCACCGCGGCGATCGCCTCGGCCTTCTTTCCGGAGAGGTACAGCTCCTGGATGCTGTCGGCCACGGCGCCGAACCCGTACCGGGTGGCCACGTTGTGGTAGAAGTTGCGGCCCTTGGCGCCCATGCCGCCGATGTACAGGGCCAGTTGGGGTTTAGCCCACTGGAGGCGGTCCTCCACGTCGTCGCCGATGGCCACCGACACACCCACCATGACGTCGAGATCACCGAGTGCGCTGTCGCGCTTGGCTTTTCCCGCGCGCAGGGCGTCGCCCCACACCTCGTCGGCCCGTTCGGGATAGAAGAACACCGGTTGCCAGCCGTTGGCGATCTCCGCCGTCAACTCGACGTTCTTGGGTCCCAGGGCTGCGATGGCGATCGGGATGCTCTCGCGCACAGGCTGGTTGATGATCTTCAGCGGCTTGCCGAGTCCGGTCCCGCGATCGGCGGGCAGGGGGATCTGGTAGTGCTTGCCCTGATGATTCACCCGTTCCCGGCGCCACACCTGACGGCAGATCTCCACGACCTCCCGCGTCCGTCCCAGCGGTGCGTCGAACGGCACGCCGTGGAAGCCCTCCATCACCTGGGGGCCGGAGGTCCCGATGCCTAGCATGAACCGTCCGTCGGAGACGTAGTCCAGGCCCGCCGCCGTCATCGCCAGCAGGCTGGGGGTACGGGTGTACAGCGGAACCACTCCGGTGCCCAGCTCGATCGTGGAGGTCTTCGCGGCCAGGTAGCCCAGTTGGCTGATCGCGTCGAACGAATAGGCCTCGGGGACCAGTGCGATACCGACGCCCTGCTTCTCCAGCTCCACGACCTGTTCGACGGTTTCGCGGAAGCCGCCCGCGTAGGACAGAAAGATGCCGGTGCGCATTTCGGTTCTCCTTTGTCAGCTGCAGGCGGTTGGCATGGCAGGCGACTCCCCGGAGCCTGAGGGGCTACGCCATTGCGCTGTTAGTATCCGCCGGTGTCGATGACGGGCCTGCGTGACGCTGGTGAAAAGTCGGATCGCGCCCTCTCTGGTCGCCGCGGCGTTCCCACTGAGTGGCAGTGATGAACCCGGATCAGTTGTGCAGCTCTGACCACTGGAGCGCGCTGACCTCTGCCTCGTCGATCTCGCAGCTGGCCGGAGTTCTCGGCGGTTTCCTCATCACTGCGATCGCTCTGCTGTTCGATCGCAGTAGCCGGGAGAGCGTCCACACGATCGCTCTGTTCTCCGCGGCGGTGCTGATCCTGATGCTGGACAGCTTTCTGTTCAGCATCATCACCGGCAGTGTGGTTCCCGACGACGGTGACCGCAGCGGCATTTGCGCGATTGTGTGGACCCAGGGTGCGATTTCCACCGGCATGCTCGCAGCGGGCACGACCGCGCTGTTCGGCGGGCTGGGTTGGATGCTGGCCGGCCACGCGGTCAGCAAGGCGGCCGAGGCCGAACCCGCGGACGTCCCCGCCTACTGCTTTCTCGCCGACCTGGGCGGCTGGCTGACATTTGCCTCCGCGATGGCCATGACCCTTGTCCTCAGCGAGACGTCTATCGACTACCTGCACTTCATGTATGGCCAGCGGCCCGCACTGTGGACGGTTGGACTGATCACCACGTCTGCGGCTGCCGTCATCGTCGCCGCCCTGGTCGTGGTCTTCCTCCGCACCAGGGCCCTACGCAGATCACTGGCGGACGTCGCGAGGCCCACGATGATTGCCATACGCTCGATCAAGATTGCCACCGTCACCATGACCGTGCTGGCGATGGTCGGGGCCTGGTTCACGATGAGCCTGTCCCGGTTCCCGAAGGACTGGTTGACCACGCCGAACCTGTCGGTGGTGCTGTTCGTGCTGTTCTTGACCTACGTGGTGCCCTCAGTCGTGGCAGTGGCGATCTGCGATTCGGTTGCCAGCACCGACGACGGTCACACCGGCTCCTAACCGTCGCCTGAAAACCCTGCGGCGCAAAGCGGCACCAACCCTGACGCGGAGCACCGCTCAGCGAAACAGGGCGACGATGCGGTCCTCGTCGGTCACCGGTGGGGCGTCCGGGTCCGGTTTGGCGGTGTGCGGCAGGTCGGTGTCCGGCTCGGCGAACTCCTTGTACGTCTTGTCGCCGGTCAGGTGGAACAGCAGGAAGCCGGTCAGCAGGGCGCGAACCGTCTTCTGCGTCTCGTCGCTGGAACCGGGGAATCCCAGCAGCCGCGTGAGGCGGCGCTTCTCGGCCAGGCCGGCGGCGTTGGCTTTCTTGACGACGCGCAGCACCGCGCCGTCCCAGGCCTCGGCGACCTCGAGAGCGTCGGTGCGAAGCGACTTGGCGTCGTCCGGAGTGGCCAGCACCAGGCCGGGCACCTTCAACTGTGCCGCCGCGGCCTCTGCCGAGGGCTTGGTGACGGCGGGGAACACCGCGGCCACCGCTGTGGGCTGCGCCGATCCGGCCGCGGCCAGCACGGCGGCCGCCGCGCCGAAACCGTGCCCGGCCAGCGCAAGCTTGTCCGGTGCCACGCTGATCTGGCCTGGGCCAAGGCGCACTCCCGAAATCACGTCCAGCGTTGCGCTCAGGTCGTGAGACAGGTTGAGAACCGAGGGCACCGGCCCGCGCTGGGTATCGGTCGCCGCGGCCACGATTCCCCAGCTGGCCAGGTGTTCGAGGGTTTCGGTGTAGTTGTCGGCGTCGGTCAGCCAGTCGTGGCCGAACGCCAGGCCGGGCAGGTGAAATCCCGACGCTGGGGTGTAGACGACCCCGGGAATGCCGGCGAATGCCAGGTCGCCGCGCAGGACCTGCTGCGGTCCGCGCCGCTTCAGCGTGTTGAACAGCGTGCGGGTGCGGGCCATCCTCTGACCGTAGCCGACCGGTCGCCCGGCGTGATGGGACTAGGCTGGTAGACCATGTGCGGAATCGTGGCGTATGTCGGCCACCGGCCCGCCTGCGATGTCGTGGTCGACGCTCTGCGTCGGATGGAGTACCGGGGCTACGACTCGTCGGGCCTGGCGATACTCGACGGCGACGGCGGACTGACGGTCCGGCGCCGCGCCGGCCGACTGGCCAACCTCGAGGAGGCACTCGCCGAGACGGATCCGGCGGCGTTGGCCGGAACGGCCGGCATCGGCCACACCCGCTGGGCCACCCACGGCCGTCCCACCGACCGCAACGCCCACCCGCACCGCGACGCCGCCGGCAAGTTCGCGATCGTGCACAACGGGATCATCGAGAACTTCGCCGCGCTGCGGGCCGAACTGGAGGCGTCCGGGGTGGAGTTCGCCAGTGACACCGACTCGGAGGTGGCGGTGCACCTGGTCGCCCGCGCCTATCGCGACGGCGAGACCGCCGGCGACTTCGTGGCCTCGGTCCTGGCCGTGCTGCGCCGACTCGAGGGACACTTCACCCTGGTGTTCACCCACGCCGACGATCCGGACACCATCGTCGCGGCGCGTCGCTCGACCCCACTGGTCGTCGGTGTCGGCGACGGCGAGATGTTCATCGGCTCCGACGTCGCCGCATTCATCGAATTCACCCGCGAGGCCGTGGAACTCGGCCAGGACCAAGCCGTCATCATCACCGCCGACGGGTACCGGATCACCGACTTCGACGGCAACGATGATGCCGCGAATGCTCGTGAATTTCATATCGACTGGGACCTGTCGGCCGCCGAGAAGGGCGGCTACGAGTACTTCATGCTCAAGGAGATCGCCGAGCAGCCGACCGCGGTGGCCGACACCCTGCTGGGTCACTTCGCCGGCGGCCGCATCGTGCTCGACGAACAGCGCCTTTCCGATCAGGAACTCCGCGAGATCGACAAGGTCTTCATCGTTGCGTGTGGCACCGCGTACCACTCCGGGCTGCTGGCGAAGTACGCCATCGAGCACTGGACCCGCGTGCCGGTCGAGGTGGAGCTCGCCAGCGAGTTCCGTTACCGCGACCCGGTTCTGGACCGCAGCACCCTGGTGATCGCCATCTCGCAGTCCGGCGAGACGGCCGACACCCTCGAGGCCGTGCGGCACGCCAAGACGCAGAAGGCCAAGGTGCTGGCGATCTGCAACACCAACGGCAGTCAGATTCCGCGTGAGGCCGACGCCGTGCTCTACACCCGTGCCGGGCCGGAGATCGGGGTCGCGGCGACCAAGACCTTCCTGGCGCAGGTGGCCGCGAATTACCTCGTCGGCCTGGCGCTGGCGCAGGCCCGCGGCACCAAGTACCCCGACGAGGTCGAGCGCGAGTACCAGGACCTGGAGGCCATGCCCCCCCTTATCGCCGAGGTGATCGAGCACCTGGACCACGTCGCCGACCTGGGGCGGCGGTTCGCGCAGTCGTCGGCCGTCCTCTTCCTGGGCCGCCACGTCGGTTACCCGGTGGCACTCGAAGGCGCGCTGAAGCTCAAGGAGCTGGCCTACATGCACGCCGAGGGGTTCGCGGCCGGCGAGCTCAAGCACGGGCCGATCGCTCTCATCGAGGAGGGCCTGCCGGTCATCGTGGTCATGCCGTCGCCCAAGAACGCAGCCGTGCTGCACGCCAAGCTGCTGAGCAACATCCGGGAGATCCAGGCCCGTGGTGCGGTCACTATCGTGATCGCCGAGGAAGGCGATGAGACGGTCCGTCCGTATGCCGACCACATCATCGAGATCCCCGCGGTCTCAACGCTTTTCCAGCCTCTGCTGTCCACGGTGCCGCTGCAGGTGTTCGCCGCCTCGGTGGCCCGGGCCCGGGGCTACGACGTGGACAAGCCGCGCAACCTGGCGAAGTCCGTCACCGTCGAGTGACGATGGGCCCGACGTAGGCGGGCGAGGAGGAACGAGACAATCAGTGACCGTCGAGTGACGATGCGGTACTACTTCACCGCCGAGCAGATCCGGGCGGCCGAGGCGCCCCTGCTGGCAGCCCTGCCCGACGGAGCGTTGATGCGCCGTGCCGCCACCGGGCTGGCGACGGCGATCGCCGCCGAGTTGCGCCGCCGCAGCGGCGGCGTCGCGGGTCGAGGCGTCTGTGCGGCCGTCGGCTCCGGTGACAACGGGGGTGACGCGCTGTGGGCCGCGACGTTCCTCAGGCGCCGGGGTGCGTCGGCGTCGGCGATTCTGCTCAATCCCGATCACACCCACCCGGCGGCGCTGGCGGCGTTCCGCCGCGCGGGCGGTCGGGTGGTGGACGAGCTTCCCGCCGGCACCGATCTGGTGATCGACGGCGTCGTCGGAATCTCGGGCTCCGGCCCGCTGCGGCCTGCCGCCGCCGAGGTGTTCGCCGCCGTCGAGGCAGCCGGCATCCCGGTGGTCGCCGTCGACATCCCCAGCGGAATCGACGTCGCGACCGGAGCCATCACCGGCCCCGCCGTCCGGGCGGCGCTCACGGTCACGTTCGGCGGCCTGAAACCCGTTCACGCACTGGCCGATTGCGGCCGCGTCGAGCTCGTCGACATCGGTCTGGATCTGCCCGGCACCGACCTGATCGGTCTGGACGCCGCAGACGTCAAGGCCCGCTGGCCGATGCCCGGCCCGCAGGACGACAAGTACACCCAGGGCGTCGTGGGCGTGGCCGCGGGGTCGTCGGTGTACCCGGGGGCGGCCATCCTGTGCAGCGGCGCGGCGGTGGCCGCCACATCGGGGATGGTGCGCTACGCCGGGTCCGCGGCCGCCGAGGTGGTGTCGCACTGGCCGGAAGTCGTCGCCGCCCCGAGCGTGCACACCGCGGGGCGGGTCCAGGCCTGGGCGATCGGCCCCGGGCTGGGCACCGACGAGGCCGCTGTCAACGCACTGATGTTCGTCCTCAACACCGACCTGCCGGTGATCGTCGACGCCGACGCGCTGACCATCCTGGCCGAGCATCCCCACCTCGTCGGGGAACGCGGCGCCCCCACCGTCCTCACTCCCCACGCTGGGGAGTACGCGCGGCTGGCGGCCGGCGCCGGTCTGGCCACCCCGTCGGTCGGCGCGGACCGGGTGGCGGCCGCCCGCAGGCTGGCGGACAAGCTGGGCGCCACCGTCCTGCTCAAAGGCAACGTGACCGTGATCGCCGAGCCTGATACCGGTCCCGAGTCGCTGGGCTCCTGCCCGCCGGGGGCCCTCACCTACCTCAACCCCGCCGGCGGCTCCTGGGCCGCCACCGCCGGATCCGGCGACGTGCTTTCGGGCATCATCGGCGCGCTGCTGGCCTCCGGACTGCCGCCCACGCAGGCGGCCGCGGCCGCCGCTTTCGTTCACGCCCGCGCCGCCAACGCCTCGGCCGCCGACCCGGGCCCCGCGGCGGTACCGACGTCGGCCTCCCGCATTCTGTCCCACATCCGCCCCGCACTCGCCGCCCTGTAGCCGAAATCCACACGAGGAGAACGCATGCCGCACGTGAAGTACCGGTCCCCGTCGATCGCCCCCGCCTACACCGGCCGGCTCTCCACCGACCCGATCCCCTCGCTGCGATTGCCCGACGAGGCGATGGAGCCCGCGGCGGCTTACCGGTTCATCCACGACGAACTGATGCTCGACGGCAGCTCCCGGTTGAACCTCGCCACGTTCGTCACCACCTGGATGGATCCCGAGGCCGAGCGGCTGATGGCCGAGACGTTCGACAAGAACATGATCGACAAGGACGAGTACCCGGCAACCGCTGCCATCGAATCACGTTGTGTGGCAATGGTTGCCGACCTCTTCCATGCCGAGAACCTGCGCGACGACGACCCGGCCAGCGCCATCGGCGCTTCCACGATCGGCTCGTCGGAGGCCGTCATGCTCGCCGGTCTGGCGCTGAAGTGGCGATGGAAGCAGCGGATCTCCCAAGACAATCCCGATGCCTGGAAGTCGCGCACCCCGAACCTGGTCATGGGCTCCAACGTCCAGGTTGTGTGGGAGAAGTTCTGCAAGTACTTCGAGGTGGAGCCCCGGTACCTGCCGATGGCCGAGGACCGCTTCGTCATCACCCCCGAGCAGGTGGTCGACGCCGTCGACGAGGACACCATCGGGGTGGTGGGAATCCTCGGCACCACCTACACCGGTGAATTGGAGCCGATCGCCGAGATTTGCGCCGCGCTCGACAAACTCGAGAAGAAGAAGGGTCTCGACATCCCGGTGCACGTCGATGCCGCCAGCGGTGGCTTCGTCGTCCCGTTCCTCAACCCCGACCTCAAGTGGGACTTCCGGGTTCCGCGGGTGGTGTCGATCAACGTCAGCGGCCACAAGTACGGCCTGACCTATCCCGGCATGGGATTCGTGGTGTGGCGCAGCGCTGAACATCTGCCCGAGGACCTGATCTTCAAGGTCAATTACCTCGGCGGTGACATGCCGACCTTCACACTGAACTTCTCCCGGCCGGGCAATCAGATCGTCGGTCAGTACTACAATTTCCTGCGCCTGGGCCGCGCGGGCTACACCCACGTCATGCACACCCTGTCGGGCACGGCCCGGTGGTTCTCCGACCAGTTGAAGAACTCCAAGCATTTCGACGTCATCTCCGACGGCTCGAAGATCCCGGTGGTCGCCTTCAAACTGTCCGGGGACTTCGGCTACACCGAATTCGACGTGTCGGCCGCTCTCCGGTCCTACGGCTGGCAGGTGCCGGCATACACCATGCCGCCCGGCGCCGAGGACATCTCAGTGCTGCGGGTCGTTGTGCGCGAGGGCTTTTCCGCCGATCTGGCGCGCTCGCTGTGGGAGGACCTGCACGCGGTGCTCGACCACCTCGACGCGATCCAGCCCGAGGGTCACTTCACGCAAGAGCACTTCGCGCACTGATCGTGCGCGGGTAAACACGTCGCGCACCAGGTCTTCCGGCGTCACCGGACCCGGGTGTTGCGGGGGTCGTACAGAGGACCCAGCGACACCCGGATGGGATACACCTCCCCGCCGACGTCGACGGAGTAGTCACCGGCTGAGACCCACTGCGGCGTGACGACGTCACCGCCGGGCGGGCGGAGGTAGCCCAGCCCCACGCAGGTGCCCACCGTCGCCCCCCAGGCGGCGGAACTCACCTGCCCGGCCACCAGGCCGTTGCGCCGGATCAGTTCCCCGCCCCAGAGCATCGGCTCGTCCGAACCGACCGAGAAGCCGACCAGCCGCCGGCGCGGGCCTTCGGCTCTCGCGCGTTCGACGGCTGCCCGGCCCAGGAAGTCGTGCCGGCTGCGGAGCTTGCAGGCGAACAGCAACCCCGCTTCGACCGGATTGTCGTTAGGGGTGAGCTCCCGGCCGAAAGCTCGGTAGCCCTTCTCCAGTCGCAGCGAGTCGATCGCGTAGTACCCGCCACGCGCGATCCCGAACCGCGCGCCGGCGGCCATCAGATCCTCGTAGACCCCGACCGCGAACTCCGCCGGAACATAGAGCTCCCAACCCAACTCGCCGACATAGGTGATGCGGGTGGCCCGCGCCGTCGCATAGCCCAGCGTGATCTGCCGGCTCGTCGCGAACGGGAAGCCCTGATCGCTCAGATCGGCGTCGCTGAGCGTCTCCAGCAGATCGCGTGAGCGCGGACCCATCACCCCGAACACCGCCATCGACGACGTGACGTCGACCACCTCGGCGCGCGCCCCGGCCGGCATGTTGCGCCGGATGTGGTCCTGATCGCGCTCGGTGGTGGCCGCACTGCTCACCACGAGGAACTCCTGCGGACCGGTGCGGGTCACGGTGACGTCGGCCTCGTAGGTGCCCCGGGCGTTGAGCATTCCGGTGTAGACCGCCCGGCCCACCGGCACCGCGACGTCGTTGGTGCACAGCCACTGCAGGACCAGTTCGGCGTCCGGGCCGACCACCAGGTACTTGGAGAATGACGTCTGGTCGAAGACGCTGACCGCCGTTCGGGTGCTGATCTGCTCGGCCGCCGACCAGGCCAGCCAATCGGGCTTACCCCAGGTGTACTCGATGGCCGGTTCCCGGTCGGCCGGGGCGAAGAAGTTGGCCCGCTCCCAGCCCATCCGGCTGCCGAAGTTCGCGTTCGCGGCGACCAGCAGGTGGTGAACCGGCGAACGGCGGAACGGACGGGCGGTGGCGAGTTCCCGGTTCGGCCAGGGAATTTCGTAGTGCACCCCCAGGATCTCGGCCACCCGGTCGTGCAGCCAGCGCACATTGCCGTTGAACGGTGCGAAGCGGCGGATGTCCACCCCGGTCAGGTCGGTCGTGGCGGCGCCATTGACGATCCATTCCGCCAGGGCGCGGCCGGCACCGCCGGCCGAGGCGATCCCCACCGAGTTGAATCCGGCGCCGACGAAGAAGTTCGCACACTCGGGCGCCTCGCCGAGGATGAACTGGTTGTCCGGGGTGAAGCTCTCCGGCCCGTTGTAGAGCTTCTTCAGACCGGTGTGCTCCAGTGCCGGGATGCGCAGCAGGGCATTGTCCATCAGGATCTCGAAGTGCTCCCAATCCTCCTCGAGGAGTTGGAATTCGAACGGGTGGGGGATCTTGTCCGGGGGCACCCACGGTTTTGCCTCCGGTTCGAAGCCGCCGATCACCAGACCGCCGACCTCCTCCTTGAAGTAGGTGTAGCCGTCCGGGTCGCGCAGGATCGGCAGGTCCGGATGCACGCCGGCGATGGTCTCGGTCACGACGTAGAAGTGCTCGGCGGAGTACAGCGGAACATTCACCCCGGCCATCGCGCCGACGGCCTTGGCCCACTGCCCGGCGCAGTTCACCACGATCTCGGCGTCGATGTCGCCGGCGTCGGTGCGCACGCCGGTGACCCGGCCGTCGGCGTACACGACGTCGATCACCCGCACGTGCTCGACGATCCGGGCTCCGCGCTGCCGGGCGCCCTTGGCCAATGCCATCGTCAGGTCCGTCGGGTTGGCCCTGCCATCGGCCGGCAGCCAGATCGCGCCCACCAGGTCATCGACCCGCATCACCGGGTAGCGCTCCAAAGCCTCGTCGGGACTGAGCAATTCGCAGTCCAGGTCATAGGCGGCCGCATTGGCGGCGGTGCGGCGCAACTGGGTCATCCGCTCCTCGGTGCGAGCCACCGTCACCCCGCCGCACTGGCGGTAGCCGGCAGTCAGCCCCGTCTCGGCCTCCAGTTCCGCATAGAGCTGAGTGGAGTACTGGACCAGCCGGGTGCCGCTCTCCGACGCCCGCAGCTGTCCGACGAGCCCGGCGGCGTGCCACGTTGTGCCGCAGGACAACTGGCCCTGCTCGAGCAGCACCACGTCGGTGCGTCCCAACTTGGTCAGGTGGTAGGCGACACTGGTGCCGATGACGCCGCCGCCGATGACGACGATCTGCGCGCGGTCGGGCAGGGAGGGTGTCGGCATGTCGTCCTAACGGTCAGTCGGACGCCTGCGCGTCGTCGAGGAGGCGGCGGAAGCGGGTAGCCCGGAACTCGGCGACGGCGGAGTCGTACCGCTCCGTCGCCCAGCCCCAGAAGTCGAAATCAATTGGGCTGGTGGCGCTTTGGATGCATCCCCATAGTGTCCAGCCGTACTTCCCGGCGATTCCCTGCAGGTGCGCACGTGCGGTTTTGTGACGTTGCGCGCTGCCGTAGTAGGCAGTGACCAGGTCGTCGAGTTGTTCAGTCGACAGGCCGCACTCGGCCCAGATGTTGCCGAGTTCGAAGCAGGGGTCGTTGTTGCCGGAGTACTCGTAGTCGATCAGCCACACCCGTCGCCCGCCGTCGATGAAGTTGGCCGCCAGCAGGTCGTTGTTGCACGGCACGGTCGCCTGCTCGGTGGCCCGCAGCACCCGGGCGATGTCGTGGAAGTCCGCGTCGTGGTCGTGATAGCCCGCCGGCAGCCGGAACCCGTTCTGTTCCACGACCTCCAGATAGGCGGGCTGGAGCTCGAACATGTCGAAGTCGTCGCGGAACCTCGGGCCGCTGTGCAGGGTCCGGCAGCCGGCCGCCACCCGGGCCAGCACCTCGGGACGTTGCATGTCGGCGTTGGTCAGAGTGGACCCGTCCAGAAAACCGACCAGGAGAATGCCGAGATCCGGGCGGTAGTCGATCACGGGCGCGCCCACGCCGGCTTGTTCGGCCGCCTTGCTGTTGTAGTACTCGTTGTCCCGGTCGATCCCCAGCATCCCCGCGTCGGGACCGCCGCAGCGGGCCACGTAGACCCCGTCGGGCGTGGTGACTTTGACGTTGCGGTTGGTCAGTCCTCCCGGCAGCTCGTCGAGCCGGCGCGGCCGGCCCGCCAGCGCCGGGAGCTGATCGAGCAACCGGTCGAGGTCGGAATCGTCATGCGGAGCGTCAGACCCGCCCATGGCTGTAGAGACTAGGGTATTGCGGTGCCATCGCCGCCGATCTCCGACGAGGCCAGATCCGTCGTCGGGCAGTGGGCCGAGACCGAGAACCCGGCTGTCATCTTCGACTTCAACGGAACGCTTTCCGACGACGAGCCGATCCTGTACCGCATCTTCTGCGAGCTGTTCGCCACCCATTTCGGCTGGAGGATGACGCCGGAGGATTACCAGCGGGATCTGCTGGGTCACAGCGACCGCGAGATCATCGAGAAGGCGATCGCACGCCGTGGTTGCGGGGCCGACGTCGAACACCTGCTGCAGTTGCGCAAACAGCGCTACCGGGAGATGGTGGCCGAGGACAACCCCATCCGCGACGACACCGTCGGGTTGGTGCGGCTGCTGGCCGGCAACAACGTGCCGATGGCGATCGTGACCGGCGCGCAGCGCGATGACGTGATGGCGGTCCTCGGCAACAGCCCGGTCGGGGAGTTCATCGACATCGTGGTGGCCGAGGAGGACGTGCGCAGGGGCAAACCCGATCCCGAGGGCTTCCTCGCCGGCGCCGCCCTCATGAACCGCCACCCGGCCGGCACGCTGGTGTTCGAGGACTCGATACCCGGTGTGCGGGGCGCGCTGGCCGCCGGCATGCGGTGTATCGCCGTCGGCGCGCAACCCGGTGCCGAACTCCTCGAGGCCACTCCCGCGGTGGTCGGATGGTTGTCTGCCGCCCTGGTCAGCCATGTGTTCCCGGCCTCGGACGGCGGTCTGGGACAATCGACCACGTTGATATGAACACCGAGACGACATCCTTGAGTCCGTCGACCCAGCCAGGGGTCAACGGCGAGGCCGTCGTCGACCTCGACGCCATCGCCCACAACGTGGGCATCCTGCGGGAGCACGCCGGTCCGGCCGGTGTGATGGCGGTGGTCAAGGCCGACGGTTACGGCCACGGCGCCACCGAGGTGGCCCGGGCCGCGGTCCGGGCCGGGGTCGCCGAACTGGGCGTCGCGACCCTCGGTGAGGCCCTGGCCCTGCGCGCCGGCGGAATCACCGCGCCGGTGCTGTCGTGGCTGCATCCGCCCGGCACCGATTTCGCCCCGGCCCTGGCGGCCGACATCCAGGTCGGGGTGTCCTCAGCGCGGCAGGTGGGCGATCTGCTCGACGCGGTGGAACGCACCGGCCGCACCGCCGTGGTCACCGTCAAGGTGGACACCGGCCTCAACCGCAACGGCGTCAGTGCCCGCGACTTTCCCGGTGTGGTGGACGCCCTGCTCCGTGCGACCGCCACCGGCGCGGTGCGGGTGCGGGGCATCATGTCCCACCTCGCCTGCGGCGACGAACCCGACAACCCGGTCAATGACCTGCAGGCTCAGCGCTTTACAGCGATGATCGACGACGCGCGCCGCGGCGGGATCCACTTCGAGGTGGCCCACCTCTCGAACTCGCCCTCGGCGATGACCCGCCCGGACCTCGGGTTCGACATGGTCCGCCCCGGCATCGCGGTATACGGGCTCAGTCCCATCCCGGAGATGGGCGACATGGGACTGCGGCCCGCGATGACGCTGCGATGCCCGGTCGCCATGGTCAAGACGGTGCCCGCCGGCGAGGGAGTCTCCTACGGCCACAACTGGATCGCCGACGGCGACACCACCGTGGCCTTGCTCCCACTGGGGTACGCCGACGGTGTTTTCCGTGCGCTCGGCGGGCGCATCGACGTCCTCATCAACGGCAGGCTCAGGCCCAGCATCGGCCGGATGTGCATGGATCAGTTCGTCGTCGACCTCGGCCCGGGTGCGACGGATGTCGCCGAGGGTGACGAGGCGATCCTGTTCGGCTCCGGTGCATCCGGCGAGCCGACGGCGCAGAACTGGGCGGAACTGCTCGGCACGATCAACTACGAGATCGTCACCAGCCCCCGGGGACGGATCCTGCGCAGCTACACCGGAGGCGGCGATGGCGGCCGATAAGCCGAAGCGCAAGCGCCGGCTTCCGGCCCGCAGGCCCAGGTCCGCCGCTGCCCTGCCGGCGAAGCAAGGCTCCGCCGCCGGTCGCAAGGCCGGGCTGCTGGCCGGCGCTGCCGGACTCGGGGCCGTCGGCACGGCCGCAGGTAGGTCCGCCGCAAAGGCATTGCGGCGCAAGGAGATCATGGACCCCTACGAGGGGGAGGACTTCGCGCTCCTCGACGCCGACCGCGGCTGCGTGGTCACCACGGCCGACGGCGTCCCCCTGGTGGTCCGCGAGGTCGGTCCGGTGACCGCCCCGCTGACCGTCGTCTTCGCGCACGGGTTCTGCCAGCGGATGGGCGCGTTCCACTTCCAGCGGGCCGCGCTGGCGCAGCGCTGGGGCGAGCAGGTCCGGATGGTGTTCTACGACCAGCGCGGCCACGGCCAGTCCGGCGAGGCTCCGATCGAGACCTACACCGTCGAACAACTCGGCCAGGACCTGGAGATCATTCTGCAGGTGATGGTTCCGCGCGGACCGGTGGTGCTGGTCGGCCACTCGATGGGTGGCATGACCGTGCTGTCCCACGCCCGGCAGTTCCCCGCGAACTACGGCCGCCGGATCGTCGGGGCGGCCATCATCTCGTCAGCCGCCCAGGGAGTCTCCCGGTCCCCGCTCGGGGAGATCCTGCAGAACCCCGCGTTGGAGGCCGTGCGCTTCGCGGCGCGCTATTCGCCCAAACTGGTGCACCGCACCCGCGGTGCAACCCGGTCGATGCTGCGGCCGATCCTCAACACCGCATCCTTCGGCGACGCCCACATCAGCCGCAGCGTCGCGGCATTCAACGAGACCATGATCCACGCCACCCCGGTGGCCACCCTGGTGGAGTTCCTCCACGCACTGGAGGTCCACGACGAGACCGCGGCGCTGCCGGTACTGGCCCGCATCCCGACCCTGATCGCCTGCGGGGACCGGGACCTGCTCACGCCGGTCCGCAACTCCGAGGAAATGGCTGCGGCACTGCCGGATTCGGTGCTGGTGATCGTTCCGCGGGCGGCACACCTGGTGCAGATGGAGCGCCCCGACGTCATCAACGACGCCCTGGTGCGACTGGTGGAGCGGGCGACGCCGTCGCGCCTGGTGGCGTTCGCCCGGCGCGTGCGAGACCGGATCGACTGACGTGCATACCCAGCCGGATGTTGCCGGGAACGCCGGCGGCACAGTATCGCTGGCCACCCTCGAGGACACCCTCGACTTCGGGTCCGCCGTCGGGCGTCGGCTTCGCGCCGGTGACGTCGTCGTGCTCACCGGACCGCTCGGTGCGGGAAAGACGGCTCTGGCCAAGGGGATTGCCCACGGCATGGACGTCGAGGGCCCGATCACCTCGCCGACCTTCGTGCTGGCGCGGGTGCATCGGCCGAGGAGGACCGGCCACCCGGCGATGGTGCACGTCGACGTCTACCGGCTGCTCGACCACGACGGAGTGGACCTGATGGCCGAACTGGACTCCCTGGATATCGACACCGACCTCGACGACGCCGTCGCGGTGGTCGAATGGGGAGAGGGACTGGCCGAGCGGCTCTCGGAGAATCACCTCAGCATCACGCTGGAGCGTAGCGCCGACAGCGAGATCCGCACCGCGACATGGCGCTGGAGTCGGCCATGACCCGCACCGTACTGGCCCTCGACACCTCCACCCCGGCGGTGATCGTCGGAGTGCTGCAGCGCCACGACGACGGCCGGATCGACACCGTGATCGGGCGCACGGCAGTCGACGCCCATGCGCACGCCGAGCTGCTGACGCCGAATATCCTTGCCGCCGTTGCCGATGCGGGCCTGGGCCTGGGTGCAGTCGACGCCGTGGTGGTCGGCTGCGGTCCTGGACCGTTCACCGGGCTGCGGGTCGGCATGGCCACTGCGGCGGCCTACGGGCACGCGTTGGATGTGCCGGTGCACGGGGTGTGCTCGCTGGACGCCCTCGGCAACCAAACCCACGGCGAGGTGCTGGTGGTCACCGACGCCCGCCGCCGGGAGGTGTACTGGGCGCGCTACCGCGACGGCGTGCGGATCGACGGCCCCGACGTCGCGGCTCCGTCGGACGTGCCGGTCGGGGGAGCGGAGCGAGTCGCCGGATCCCCGGCCCACTGCGAGCTTTTCGGGCTGCCGCGCATCGACCCGGCACAGCCGATCCCGGCCGGGCTGGTGCAGGCGGTCCCCGACTGGGACGGCCTTCCGGAGCCACTGGTACCGCTGTACCTTCGCCGCCCGGATGCCAAGACCCTGGCCGAGCGTGGTCTGCTGCGATGACCGAGACACCCCCGGTCGTCTACGACGAACTCACCCGCCACGACGCCGCCCGGTGCGCGGAGCTGGAGGCGCTGCTCTTCCCCGGCGACGATCCGTGGCCCGAGATCGCGTTCATCCGAGAGGTCGGCGTCGCCCACAACCGCTACGTGGCAGCCCGGGTCGACGACACCCTGGTCGGCTACGCCGGCGCCGCCCGGCTGGGCCGGACGCCGCCGTTCGAGTTCGAGATCCACACCATCGGTGTCGATCCCGACTATCAGCGGCACGGCATCGGTCGCGGCATGCTGAGCAGGCTGCTCGACTTCGCCGGCCCGGCGTCGGTGGTGTACCTGGAGGTCCGCACCGACAACCAGGCGGCAATCTCGTTGTACCGCAGCGTCGGTTTCGTCGGCGTGGGGCTGCGCAAGCGCTACTACCGCAGCGGTGCCGACGCCTTCACCATGCGGAGGGATCCGGCATGAAGACCGTTCTGGCCATCGAAACCTCCTGTGATGAAACAGGAGTCGGCATCGCCGGGCTGGACGACGACGGCACCGTCACGCTGCTGGCCGACGAGGTGGCCTCCAGCGTCGACGAACATGCCCGGTTCGGCGGAGTGGTGCCCGAGGTGGCGTCGCGGGCGCACCTGGAGGCGCTCGGCCCCACCATGCGGCGCGCACTGCAGACCGCGGGAATCGAACGGCCCGACATCGTCGCCGCCACGATCGGCCCCGGCCTGGCCGGCGCGCTCATGGTCGGGGTGGCCGCGGCGAAGGCCTACGCCGCAGCCTGGGACGCGCCCTTCTACGCGGTGAACCATCTCGGCGGCCACCTGGCCGCCGACGTCTATGACCACGGGCCGCTTCCGGAATCCGTCGCCCTGCTGGTGTCCGGCGGCCACACCCACCTGCTGCACGTGCGATCGCTTTCCCAGCCCATCGTCGAACTCGGCAGCACCGTGGACGACGCCGCCGGTGAGGCCTACGACAAAGTGGCCCGCCTGCTGGGCCTGGGCTACCCGGGCGGCAAGGTGCTCGACGACCTGGCCCGCACCGGCGACCCGGACGCGATCGTCTTTCCCAGGGGTATGACCGGTCCGCGGGACGCGCCCTGCGCCTTCAGCTTCTCCGGGCTGAAGACTGCGGTGGCGCGCTACGTCGAGTCCCATCCGGAGGCCGATACCGCCGACGTCGCCGCCGGCTTTCAGGAGTCGGTCGCCGATGTGCTGACCGCCAAGGCCGTGCGGGCGGCCGGTGACCTCGGCGTGTCCACCCTGTTGATCGCAGGGGGAGTGGCGGCCAACTCGCGGCTGCGCGAGCTCGCCGAAGAGCGCTGCGCGGCAGCGGGATTGACGCTGCGGATCCCCCGGCCACGATTGTGCACCGACAACGGGGCGATGATCGCCTCCTTCGCGGCCCACCTGGTGGCCGCGGGCGCGGCGCCGTCGCCGCTGCATGTCGCCAGCGACCCCGGTCTGCCGGTTTTGCGGGGACAGGTGGCATGAGCGACCGTGACCAGGTCCTGGACTTGATCTACCGCTACGCCGAGTGCATCGACGCCGGTGACTTCGACGGCGTCGGCGAGTTGCTCGGCCGGGCTGCGTTCGGCGGTCCCCGGACCCCGACGGTGTCGGGGGCGGAGAACATCGCGGCCATGTTCGCGATGACCACCCGCCGGTTCCCGGAGCCGGAAGGCCGGCGACATTCGGCCGGGGCCGGGACCCCGAAGACCCGCCACCTGGTGCTCAACCCGATCGTGGAGATCTCCGGCGACACCGCCACCGCCCGATCGACCTTCTGCGTCGTCCAGGCGACCGCTCGGATTGCCCTGCAGCCCATCGTCGTCGGCCGCTACTACGACCGCTTCGCGCGAGACGTGAATGACGGCTGGCACTTCACGGAACGCATTGCCGACGTCGAGATGGTCGGGGATGTGTCGGACCACCTGCAGGTCGATCCGACCGCTTTCGACCGCTGAGGTGACGGAGGCGTTGACTCGACCATCCGGAAGAGCACTTCGGCGAATCGACTATTTCCGCTGCGCGCATCCGGTAAGTGTTTTGCCAGGCTTTGACGGCACTCTTACAGGGGGCGCAGATGTCCGCTTCAACCCAACGTCGCGAACTTCCCGTAGTCCGGTGGCTGCAGATCGGCGCCGCCGCAGCCGGCGTCGGAATCGCCATGGCCGCCGCTCCGGCGGCGGTGGCTTCCGCCGATAACAGCCCCGCGGCCTCGGACTCAAGTGCCCGGGGTGCAGGACCCGCGCATCGGGCGTCGTCGCAGAACGAGTCGACGACCTCCAATGACTCCCCGGCCGCGGCGCCGTCCGGACGGCCCGGCGGAGGGCCGGGACGGGTCTCGGCCCAAACGAATGTCAGCCGTGTCCGCAGCGGTTCGGAGCTGACCTACGTCATCCAGTCCCAGGTCCCGCAGTCGGCCAGCGCCGTGGCGCTGCCATCGGTAACGCCCGCCGCAGCAACGGTTCCCGCGGTCAAGGGTGCCGCTGCCACCGCTGCATCGGGCACGGCCCAGCCGAAGGCGACGGCGCAGGCCGTGCCGAGTTCGGCCCCGGGCCTGGGCTCCTTCGGCGCGACCCTGCGGCTGAACATCGAAGACGTGGTCACCGGGACCGGCAAGCCGGTGGTGACCAACCCCACCGCAGTGGTGACCGGCCTTTTCAACGAGGTGCTGCGCCGGGATCCCACAGACAGCGAACTCCAGAATTACCTCCGGCGGCTGAACATCTCGGGCGTCAACGGCGTTGTCGCCGGCCTCTACACCTCTGATGCGTTCCGCCAGAATGCCGTTAACAATTATTACCTTGAGCTGCTCGGCCGCACTCCCAGCCAGCAGGAATTGACCATGGGCACGGTCCGACTCGCATTCGGTACGGAACCGAATTTCGCCGCTTCGCTAGCCGGCAGCAAGGAGTTCTACGGAGACAGCGCGTCGGGTGGCGGGAAGTTCGGCCCCAAGCCGTCGGCGGATACCTACGTGAATCTGCTGTACCGCGCGCTGCTCGGTGAGGCGGTCGGGTCGGAGGCCGCCCCCCTGATCCAGCGGCTGCAAGGCGGGCTGCCCATCCAGATGGCCGCCAACCAGTTCGTCAACACCGACGCCTACCGCGGCGTGAAGGTCGGCGAGGTCTACCAGGTCATCGGTCAGGAGCCCACGCCAACTGACATCACCGGGTATGTGAAGAATTGGTTCATTGCCGGCGGTCAGGGCGGCATTTCCAGAAGCCTGCTGGCCACCAGTGCCAATGTGCAGCGCCTCGAAGCCGGCCTGGTGCCGTTCCCGGATACGGCCGCCGCCGCGGATCTGCAGAAGCTGTTGCTGTCGTACTACACGGACTCGCCGGAGGGCTTCACCAAGCTGTTCAACACCCTGCTGAGCCTGGACCCGAACAACCCGAGCAGCAAGGACAACCCCTGCAGTGCCGCCAACACCAGTTGCAACAGGGCGCTGTTCGAACTGGTGACGACCGGTGGTCGCGACCGGGGGATTCCGAATTCCAGCCTGACGCTGACGTCCATCACGGCCGACGTGTCGACGCTCATCCCGACGCAGAACGAGATCGACCTCCGAAGCTCGCTCCGATTCCCGTTGCAGGACCCCGTCCAACTTGCGACGTACTTCGCCGGCGGGGTCATCCTGCCGTTCGGCCAGACGAGGAACCCCGTCGTGACCGCCGACGGTGGGACCTACATCGTCGACGGGCACCATCGCTGGTCGTCGATCTACCTCATCAACCCATACTCCCAGGTCGTCGCGGTCGATATGGGTTACGTGCCCACTCCGCAGACGGCGCTGAAGGAAGCGCAGATGGGTGTGATGGCGACGAAGGGCTACCTGGCCTCGGCAACGGTCCAGGGCGAGAACCTGTACACCATCACCGAGCCGGTCTTCGATGCGAAGGTGCGCGAACTCATCGAGGCCGGCAGCAAGACCGACGAGGTGTTGGCTGTGTTCGGCAGCTACCTCGGGTTCAAGCCGGCCGACACTCCCGTGGATGAGCAGTACACCATCATCGAGAACTATCTGTGGGGCAACGTGCTTCGGATGCGTGACCTCAACCCCTACATCCCGGATGCGCCCAGCCGTTCGGTGATGCCGCAGACCGACCCGCTGCCCGTCTGGCAGGTGTACGCGGGGAGCGGAGACCTCAGCTACAGCTTCCCGACCATCTCCTACCTGGGCTGATCGGGCGGCGACTTCGCCCACGGCGAATCGCACCGGGTCCCCCTTGAGTGCTAGCACTCTCCGGTATAGAGTGCTAGGCGGCAGGCGGACAACCCCTGTGCCGGCACCCGCGACGACGGCGCCAGGGCACGGACGAATGCCGAACACCTGGTAACCCGGCCTGGGAAAACCCCTGGGCCAAAGACCATCGAATAGTGGAGGACCACGTGGCGAGCGTGAACATCCGGCCCCTCGAGGACAAGATCCTCGTTCAGGCCAACGAGGCCGAGACGACCACCGCGTCGGGTCTCGTCATCCCGGACACCGCCAAGGAGAAGCCGCAGGAAGGCACCGTCGTCGCCGTCGGCCCCGGCCGTTGGGATGAGGACGGCGAGAAGCGGATTCCGCTGGACGTCGCCGAGGGCGACACCGTCATCTACAGCAAGTACGGCGGCACCGAGATCAAGTACAACGGCGAGGAGTACCTGATCCTGTCGGCCCGCGACGTGTTGGCGGTCGTCAACAAGTAACGGCAGTGAACCGCCCCGGAAATCCCCGTAAACCCGGGCGGTTTCCGGGGCGGAACACTTTGTGCAGCAACGACTTTCTGAGGCAGGACAAGAACCTATGAGCAAGCAGATCGAATACAACGAAACCGCCCGGCGGGCCATGGAGGCCGGTGTCGACAAGCTGGCCGACGCCGTCCGCGTCACGCTGGGTCCGCGCGGCCGGCATGTGGTGCTGGCCAAGGCTTTCGGCGGCCCGACCGTCACCAACGACGGCGTGACCATAGCCCGTGAGATCGACCTCGAGGATCCGTTCGAGAACCTCGGCGCCCAGCTGGTCAAGTCGGTGGCGACCAAGACCAACGACGTCGCGGGCGACGGCACCACGACCGCCACCGTGCTGGCCCAGGCGCTGATCAAGAACGGCCTGCGTAACGTCGCGGCCGGCGCCAACCCCATCGCGCTCGGTTCGGGCATGGCCAAGGCCGCCGACGCGGTGTCCCAGGCGCTGCTCGACGCCGCCACCCCGGTGTCCGGGAAGAACGCCATCGCGCAGGTCGCCACCGTCTCCTCGCGTGACGCGGAGGTCGGCGAGATGGTCGGCGAGGGCATGACCAAGGTCGGCGGCGACGGCGTCGTCTCGATCGAGGAGTCCTCCACGATGGAGACCGAGCTGCAGATCACCGAAGGCGTCGGCTTCGACAAGGGCTTCATCTCCGCCTACTTCATCACCGACTTCGACCTGCAGGAGGCGATCCTCGAGGACGCCCTGGTGCTGTTGCACCGCGACAAGATCAGCTCGCTGCCCGACCTGCTGCCGCTGCTGGAGAAGGTTGCCGAGGCCGGTAAGCCGCTGCTGATCGTCGCCGAGGACGTCGAGGGCGAGGCGCTGTCCACCCTGGTGGTCAACGCGATTCGCAAGACGCTCAAGGCCGTCGCCGTGAAGGCGCCGTTCTTCGGTGACCGCCGTAAGGCGTTCCTGGAGGACCTCGCCATCGTCACCGGCGGTCAGGTGGTCAACCCCGACGTGGGTCTGTTGCTGCGCGAGGTCGGCCCTGAGGTTCTCGGCTCGGCCCGCCGTGTGGTGGTCAACAAGGACTCGACCGTCATCGTCGAGGGCGGCGGAACCCATGAGGCGATCGCCAACCGGGTCAAGCAACTCAAGAGTGAGATCGAGGCCAGCGATTCCGACTGGGACCGCGAGAAGCTGCAGGAGCGGGTCGCCAAGCTGGCCGGCGGCGTGGCGGTCATCAAGGTCGGTGCGGCCACCGAGACTTCGCTCAAGGAGCGTAAGCACCGCGTCGAGGACGCCGTCAATGCCGCGAAGGCCGCGGTCGAGGAGGGCATCGTGCCCGGCGGCGGTAGTGCGCTGGTTCAGGCCCGTGCGGTGCTGAAGCCGTTGCGCGAGAGCCTCTCTGGCGATGAGGCTCTCGGCGTCGACGTCTTTGCTGACGCGCTGCCGGCACCGCTCTACTGGATTGCCACGAACGCCGGCCTGGACGGCTCCGTCGTAGTCCACAAGGTCGCCGAACTGCCGGCCGGTCACGGCTTCAACGCGGCGACGCTGTCCTACGGCGACCTGGTGGCCGACGGCATCATCGACCCGGTCAAGGTGACCCGTTCAGCTGTGCTCAACGCCGCATCGGTGGCGCGCATGGTGCTGACGACCGAGACCGCTGTCGTCGACAAGCCGGCCGAAGAAGCCGCGCACGGCCACGGGCATCACGGCCACGCGCACTGATCACTGAGCAGGACAAAGACGGGGCACCGTGACGGTGCCCCTTCTTTGTTACTGCGTCCTCATCTCTGACAGTTCCTGTAACCGCTTCGCCGATCCGACGTCTGCCCCACGGAAAGAAAATGTTTGGGGCATACCGGGGTCGGGGAAGAGCTTTAACGCAGCAAGCCCGGTGCTTCGCACGCCGACAGAGCCCATACATTCCGAAAATTGGGGGACCGCCGCCATGCCTGAAATCGCATTCCGTCAGGACTTGGAGGGATTCGCGACCGAGTTGCGAAAGCTTGCGTACACGATGCCTGCCGGTCATGAAGACCGGCTGATCCGTTTGAGCGAACGAATGGTGCAAACCGCGCGGCAGGTTCGCCGGTCAATGGACACTGCCTGAACCCAGGCCAGTTGGCGCACTGGGATCGCATCGGACACACCGCTTTGAACAGCGAAAGTCGGGCGATCGGATCGGGGCGCGTATGCTGGAAAGCGACGGATGGAGCTTTTAGCTATGTCGCCACAATTTGCGACCGAACTTGCTGATGTGCGTTTATTGCAGACCAAGTATTTGCTGGAATCGCTGCTTGAGCACGCGGAAGACCCCAGGGGCATCAACCGGGCCATAGCGGCGGTGGAAGATGCGCATGCCACGGTCAGGGACCTTCGCGCCGCGCCGTAAACGCCCCACTGCGAAGTGGCTCTCCCCGCAAACAATCCGGACGCAAACCGGCAGTCGCATGACGCGCGGGTCAGGCGCTCGGCAGCAGCGCCGCTAGAGCCTCGTCGGTTCCCGAATGCAGGTGCAGGGCCTCCTGCAGCCCGAGTAGTTGGATCGGCCGGCTGGTCGCAGGCGAATCTGCCACCACGGCGAAACCGACCCGAGTCACCCGGCAGCCGCCACCACTAACCCTGATCCCCACCTGAACGAAACGCGGCGAAAAAATGACTGTCAATGCCATATTTTCGCACCGCCCTTTGCGGGTAACGCTGCGAGAAAGGCAGTGTCGCTGACCGAATCGGTCCCGAGGCGCATGGGCGCTTTGCAGGCACCTGGCAAATGGCCGAAGCCGGAAATCGGAGTCCCGCTTTCGGTTGCGGTTTCAACAACGATCCCGCAGACTGCTGTCGCGAAGAATAATTCAGTTATGACTCGCAGGCAGACGCGAGACCAGCGTCGATCGTTGGGATTGGACGCGATGTGAAACTGACCGTCGGGGGCGGGTATGGCGCTCTCGATGAGGTTCAGTCCGCTCTGGAAACCGCCTGGGCGTTCAACGCCCACGTGCCCGGGCTGATCCGGATGCAGGTCAGCATCGCCGTCACCGAAATCGCGGCCAACATCATCGAGCACGCTCGTGCAGTGAGCTTCCAGATCGACGTCCACGTTCGCCCCGACGAGGTCGAGATCGAGCTCACCGACGACGGTCATCCAGCCGAGATTGACCTCGCCGCTGTCCGGATGCCCGGGGAGTTGGCCGAGCGCGGTCGCGGGCTGGCGATGGCACAAGCCGCAGTGAGGTTGGTGTCCTACGCCCGTGACGAATTGGGCAACCACTGGCGAGTCGTGAGCAAACGATTTTCCGGCTGACGAAGAACTCCGCTCAGCCCGGCGAACAATCACTTCCGGCAGCCGTGTGGCCTCGTCTTGAGGTCTACTATCCGGGAAGACTCCCCCACGGAAGGAACCAACCATGGCAGTTCTGGTGAAGGCTGTTCTGACATCGGCGGCTGCGGCCGCGGTCGCCCTGAGCATCGCCGCCTGCAGCAATACGACGTCGTCGACGGCGTCCTCTGCGTCGTCTGCAGCCTCCGCGGTTTCCTCCGCGGCTTCGTCGGCGGGGTCGGCGGCCTCGTCGGCGGCCTCGTCAGTCGTCTCGTCTGCCAGTGAGGCCGCCGGTGCGGCACCCGCTGCGGGCACGCTGGCGAGTGTCTGCACCGAGATCGACACACTCATGATGGGAAATCCGGATGCCGATCCGGCCGGAACGGCCAAGCAGCTCGAGGCGATCAAGGAGAAGATCACCACGCCGGATGCCGACCTGGTCGAGAATCTTGCGTCGGCCTACACCGCGATCGCTGCGAACCCGACAGATGTCGATGCCCAAAACAAGGTTTCGACGTCGGCAAGTGCTCTGGGCGCCGGCTGCCAGTCGGCAACCGGAGCACCTGCGCACAACTGATTCCCTCCGACCCGGAAGGGGGCCACCGAGACGGTGGCCCCTTCTGTTTTCCCGGAAGACCAGGGACCGGCGCTTCGCCCGTCCGGTCTTGGGCTTCGCAGTAAGGTGCATGGCATGGCGAGGGCTGGTTCGGCGGGACGCGTGTTGGCCGCCGCGGTGTCGATCGCGGTCGCGGGCGCCATGCTCTACGCCCAGAACAAGGAGAAGCAGTCCGCACCGCCCGCCGCCGCGATCCCCACTATCGCCGCCGCCAGCAGCGCGCCGGCAGTAGGAGCCCCGCCGACCGCGGCCGTGCCGCCTGGCCCGGTTGCCGCAGCTCCCGGCACGCCGTCGGTGGCTAACTCCGCGGAAGCCGACTTGCTGATGGCCAATGCGCCCGTCGCCGCCCAGGACTACAAAGTCCAGTTACCCCCGGGGCTTGCCCCGGAGCAGGGCCTGCAGGTTCACACCATCTGGGTGGCACGCGCCATCAGCATGATGTTCATGGACATCAAGACCATCGGCGGCTTCCGCCAGGATGCGTTGAGGTGGCACCCCGAGGGACTGGCCATCGATGTGATGATCCCCAACTACCACTCCCCGGAGGGCATCGAGCTGGGCAACCAGATCGCCGGGTTCGCATTGGCCAACGCCAAACGGTGGGGAGTGCTGCATGTGATCTGGAGGCAGGGCTTTTATCCCGGCATCGGCGCGCCGAGCTGGACGGCTGACTACGGCAACGAAACCGCCAACCATTTCGACCACGTGCACATCGCCACCGATGGCGGCGGTTACCCCACCGGACGTGAAACCTACTACCTGGATTCGATGACGGTCGCGCCCCCTGGCTGACCGTCCGCTGAATCCGGTTCCCGCAGGGGCGGTTTGGCGATAGGGGATACGGAGTACCGGAACGGTGCCGCCCTACGTGCGTATGACGCCGTGGGTGTAGCGGGTCGAATCAGGGGATCTGGGAGTCTTCTCATGAGCGATGGTGCGTTCCGTCAGGACTTGCGTGAGTTTGACGTCGAACTGCGCAAGCTCGCATGGCCCGCCACGCAGAGAACGCCCTATTCCGGTCCTCGGACAGGCCTGAGTTCAACGCGCGCCGACGCCTGGCGTCAGCTCACCGGCTTCAGGTTCAGTCAGCCGCGACGAAGCGCTTCCAACGCCACCCAGCAGCCGGCTGAAACGAACAGTGCGACGCCGGCCAGAGGTGCAAGGGTTCCGATCTGAAACAGGTTGCTCATTGTTCCTCCCTCCATGGGCTAGGGTCTGGGCGTGGCAGAGAGCCGCGCAACGGTTGCGAACCGCCTCTACTTATAGTCCCGCGGTCGGGTACCGGACGACATGGACCTCTGGAGGCATTTCGGAGCTAGATCCCTCCGTCCGCCGCGGGGGAGCACCAGGTGATCGGCCTCGAACACGCCCTCCAGCGGCCAACCCGTGTAGTAACACCGGTCCGGGTCTATCCCGACCGAACTCCAGTAGGCGATCACCTTCGTACGCTCCAACATCGCATCCGGGTACCCGATTTGCGCACACGCCAATCCACTCAACGGCAGTCGGTGGACCGGGCGCGCAGCCCTCAGGGCGGGGGCGCAAACCTCCCCGTCAGAAATTAGGCGGTGCGGCGCCGCAGGCCGCTCTTGAGCAGCAACTCCCGCTCGGACTCACTCAACCCGCCCCAGATCCCGTAGGGCTCGCCGACCTTGAGCGCGTGGGTGCGGCATTGGGTGATGACGGGGCACTGCCGGCACAATTGCTTGGCCCGCAGTTCACGTTGTGCCCTGGCGCGGCCGCGTTCTCCGTCGGGATGGAAGAACACCGACGAGTCGACACCCCGGCAGTTGCCATGCATCTGCCAATCCCACAAATCTGCATTCGGCCCTGGGAGCTGCTGCGGCTGCAACATATGAAATCCCCTCTCTCCGTGCGGTTCTGGCACACATGAGGTACAGACGGTTATCAAGACGCAGTCGCCGGTGACCACTTGTGCCCACGCTAGGAGGCGTTGCGAAACCACGTCAATAGTCCGGTTCCGGTGGCTGGACATGAATGCAGCGCATTAATTTACGTCGCGTTCATCTTTAGGTGCGATCACGTTTTGATTACGCAGGAGGGCGCTCGCCGCCGGCGTTTTCAGCGACGTTCTCACAGCTGGAGTTGACACCGCCGTAACAGGGCGACCACAAACTCTTAACCGGGGAATTGATAGCGTCGCGCGCAAATGTCCTCCCGCGTGGCAGCCGCCGCCTTCGGCGGCGATCCCGGCCAGTGGCCGTTGCCTGAGGCGCGCGATCCCCACGAGCGCTGGTTGCGCGCGGTGGCGGCCGCCGGCCAGGGTCGCTACGCCGCCGCCCGGGCTGACCTCGCAAGCCTGATCCACGACCCGTCGGCGGGACGCTGGTGCTCATTGGGACGAAGTGCCCATGCGTCGTTTCTGCGGCAGCTCGGCTGGCACTGGCGCGCCCATGACTGGGACGGCCGCGCCTGGGCGGCCGCCGGCGGGGACGCGGAGGCCGGTGCCGACGCCTTGATCGGACTGGCGGCCGACGCCCTGGGCGTGGGCCGGTTCGCGGCGTCGGCCGCCCTGCTGGAACGCGCCGCCGGCCTGGCGCCGCGAGCCGGGCAGCCTCGTCTGTACATCCGGTTGGCCTGGGTTCGCGCCGAACTGGCGATGGCTTCCGGGCGTGGCGCTGAGGCCGTCCGTCACGCGGAACGCGGGGTCGAGCTCGCCGAGCAGGCTCTGCCGGACTTGCGCCGCCACCGTGTGAAGAGCGATGTGGTTCTCGCCGCGGCGTTGTGCAGCGCCGGTGACCTCGCCGCCGCGCGCCGCGTGGCCGATGCCGCCCTGGCCGACACCGTCACCCACGGCCTGGTGCCGCTTCGCTGGGCGCTGGCGTGCCTGTTGTCCGACATCGGCGGTGCGACTCACCCCGCGGGGCAGATCGCCGAGGTCCGGGCGTCCGCTGCCCGATTCGTAACCCGCCACGGCGGCGATTGGAAGATCCGCTAAGCACCGATCGACAGTCTGGGCCGATATTGTCTCTAGCTGAGCCAAGCCTTCCGAATTACCACATCCGTAACGTTGGAGATAGCGCGGTCGATGACCATTCCAGGAGAGCGTCTCGACGCGGCTGTTGCTGAGGCAGTCGCCGGCAGCCGAGATGCACTTCGGGAGGTAGTGGAGATCATTCGCCCCGTCGTCGTCCGTTATGTCCGTGCCCGGATCGGATCGGCGGAGCGTAGTGGTCTGTCCGCTGACGACGTTGCTCAGGAGGTTTGCTTGGCCGCCATCCAGGCGCTGCCGCGCTATCAGGACCAGGGACGCCCGTTTCTGGCTTTTGTCTACGGCATCGCTTCGCACAAGGTCGCCGACGCTCATCGCGCGGCGGCCCGGAATCGTTCCGAGCCCACCGACGTGGTGCCGGAACGGTACTCGCTGGAGGCCGGCCCCGAGCAGATGGCTCTGCAGTCCGATTCCGCCGCGCGGATGAACCGGTTGCTATCGGTCTTGCCGGAGAAGCAGCGCGAAATCCTCACTCTGCGAATCGTGGTGGGACTGTCCGCCGAGGAAACCGCCGAGGCGGTCGGCAGCACGCCCGGCGCCGTCCGGGTGGCTCAGCATCGCGCCCTGGCGCGGCTGAAGTCGGAGATCGCGGGAGCAGGTTTCGACTATGCCTGACTTTGGACGTCCCGAATTCAGTCGGCCCGGCTTCGGGTCCCAGGAGCCCTCGCTCGACGAGCTCCACCGCGCCGACGGTTTCGTCGACGCGCTCGCCGATGGCCGTCCGGTGGTCCCGCAGGACTCGGCCGACGCGGAACTGGCCGCCCTGCTTGGCAACTGGCGCGACGAGTTGCGCTGGCCCCCGGCCACCGGATTGATCGCCGAGGTCGACGCGGTTGCCGCGCTCAACGCCGGCCTGGCCCAGAAACGACCCGGAGGGGACCGCGACCGCCGCGTCGTCACCCAGCCCCGCAACCCCCGTCGCGGCCTGAGCACGATCGGCATCGCGGCAGCGGCCGCGCTGTGCCTCGGAGGTTTCGGCGCTGTGGTGGCCGGGTCCGGCCCGGGTGACGCGCTCTACGGCGTACGCACCATGTTCGGCGGCGGCAAGCAGGTTCGCGACGACCAGATCGGGCTGGCGGCCAAGACCACGCTCAACCAGGTCCAGGACCTCATCGCCCAGGGCGATTGGCAGCAGGCCCAGGACAAGCTGGTCGCGGTGAGCACGCAGGTGGCCACGATCGACGATGCCGCGCAGAAGCAGGAGCTGCTCGATCAGTTCAACGACCTGTCCGCCAAGGTGGTCGAACGCGATCCGCAGGCCACCGCGCCGCCCGGCGTGGTGTACACCGTCGCGCCGTCCTCGGCGGCGCTGGTGCCGGCGGTCGAGCCGACCAGCACCCCCGGATCCCCGTCGTTGACCACGTCGGCGACGCCGACGAACTCAGCCACGCCGACCACTTCGGAGACACCGGCCTCGGCCAGCGATTCGGCGGCGTCGACCACCCCGACCTCGGAATCGCCCGCCTCCTCCTCGGCGGCATCGTCGCCGGAGCCCGCGACCACCTCACCCGCTCCGCAGGGCGAGCAGACGCCGACGGCCACCAGTGCGGCGCCGACGACCGCGGCCGCGACGCCCACCACCACGGCGGCACCGGTGCAGCAGAGCACAGCGGCACCGAGCACGGCGGCACCGGCGAGCACCACGGCTGAGGCGCCCAGGGCGGTGAGTACGACGGCCGAGGCCCCGTCGGCACCTCAAACCACGGTGAGCGCTCCGGCGGCACCTCAAACCACGGTGAGCGCAACCGCTCCGAGCGCGAACCCGGCTCCGCAGACTGCTCCCGCCCAGAGTGAGCAACCGCTGCCGACCGCCGCGGTTACGACGACCTTGGTGCCGGTTCCGGCAGGTTAGTCAAGAGTGCCGGTCCCGGCAGGTTAGTCAGGACTTCAGCGAGTTCCGTCGAGGTAGTCCGACGTGGCCTCGTTCATCGAGGCGTCGGCGTACCCGCGGCAGTAATCCCAGGTGACATAGGCGTCCGGCTCGGGATCGTAGGCCGGCTCGTGCGGACGGACGGTTCCGTCGACGAGCAGCTGAAGAAGGTTGGCGCGCAACATATCCCAGTCGTGATAGTGGTCGGAGTTGCACTCGTCGCAGCACACGACCAGGCCGCGGATGCCGCGATGGGCCAGCAGCGCCTCATAGACCGCCAGGTCTGCCAGGTCGGCCTCGACCGCGGCGCGCTCCTGAGGGTCAAGAGGTTGACCCGGTTCCAGGGCGTCCAGAGCCGCCGACGGATCACACGGGTCGTCGGCGAACGGATCTGGCGGCAGGCCTGGTGGCAGGTGGTCGCGCACGCCTCCACATTACGCGAGCGGTGGTCGGGCGGCCTCCCGTACAGCCGATAGGATGAGGCTCTCTTGTCGCCCGCTGATGGAGGCCGCGCCGATGTCAATTGCCGAAGGCAACCCGGTCCGTACCGGCGGGGACGACCCCCACAAGATCGCCATGCTGGGTCTGACCTTCGACGACGTCCTGCTGCTGCCTGCCGCCTCGGACGTGGTGCCCGCCATGGCGGACACCTCCAGCCAACTCACCCGGAAGATCCGGTTGCGGGTTCCGCTGGTCTCCTCGGCCATGGACACCGTCACCGAGGCCCGGATGGCGATCGCGATGGCCCGGGCCGGCGGCCTGGGCGTTCTGCACCGCAACCTCTCCATTTCCGAGCAGGCCAGCCAGGTGGAGATGGTCAAGCGTTCCGAGGCCGGGATGGTGACCGACCCGGTGACGTGCTCGCCGCAGAACACGCTGGCCGAAGTCGACGCCATGTGTGCCAAGTTCCATATCTCGGGGCTGCCGGTGGTCAATGACGACGGTGCGCTGGTCGGCATCATCACCAACCGGGACATGCGCTTCGAAGTGGACATGAACAAGCGGGTGGCCGAGGTGATGACCAAGACGCCGTTGATCACCGCGCAGGAGGGCGTCTCCGCCGACGCCGCGTTGGGTTTGTTGCGGCGTAACAAGATTGAGAAGCTGCCCATCGTCGACGGCCACGGCCGGCTCACCGGACTCATCACGGTCAAGGACTTCGTCAAGACCGAGAAGCATCCGCACGCCACCAAGGACAGCGACGGCCGTCTGCTGGTGGCCGCGGCCGTCGGCGTCGGCAACGACGCCTGGGAGCGTGCCATGGCGCTCGCCGACGCCGGAGTCGACGTGCTCGTCGTCGACACCGCCCACGCACACAACCGCATGGTTCTGGACATGGTCGGCAAGGTCAAAGGTGAAGTGGGACACAAGGTCGAGGTGGTCGGCGGCAATGTCGCCACCCGCAGTGCTGCCGCCGCACTGGTCGAAGCCGGAGCCGATGCCGTGAAGGTGGGAGTCGGGCCCGGCTCCATCTGCACCACCCGCGTCGTCGCCGGGGTGGGCGCCCCGCAGATCACCGCGATCATGGAAGCTGCCGCCGCCTGCGCGCCCGCGGGCGTGCCGGTGATCGCCGACGGTGGACTGCAGTACTCCGGGGACATCGCCAAGGCGCTGGCCGCCGGGGCGTCGACCGCCATGCTGGGCTCGCTGCTTGCCGGTACCGCCGAGGCTCCCGGCGACCTGATCTTCGTCAACGGCAAGCAGTTCAAGAGCTACCGCGGGATGGGATCGCTGGGCGCCATGCAGGGCCGCGGAGAGGGAAATGCCGTTCGCGCATCCTATTCAAAGGACCGCTACTTCCAGGACGACGTCCTCTCCGAGGACAAGCTGGTGCCCGAGGGCATCGAGGGCCGGGTGCCGTTCCGCGGGCCGCTGGCCACGGTGATTCATCAGCTCACCGGTGGACTGCGCGCCGCGATGGGCTACACCGGTTCGGCCACAATCGCCGACCTGCACCGGGCGCAGTTCGTTCAGATCACCGCGGCGGGCCTGAAGGAAAGTCACCCGCACGACATCACCATGACCGTCGAAGCGCCCAACTACTACGCGCGGTAAGCAGGCAAGCCCGATGAGCGCTTGCGCGAAGAGGAGACAGAGAAGCCGTGCGTGACATGGTTGAAATCGGCATGGGCAGAACCGCCCGCCGCACCTATGAGCTCGGGGACATCAACATCGTCCCGTCCCGGCGCACCCGCTCGTCCAAGGACGTCTCCACAGCCTGGCAGCTGGACGCCTACCGCTTCGAGATCCCCGTCGTCGCGCACCCGACCGACGCGCTGGTGTCCCCGGAGTTCGCCATCGAACTGGGCCGTCTCGGCGGCCTCGGCGTGCTCAACGGCGAGGGACTCATCGGCCGGCACGCCGATGTCGAGGACAAGGTCGCCCGGGTGCTGGACGCGGCCCGATCCGATGAGGATCCCGCCGCCGCCATCCGGTTGCTGCAGCAGCTCCACTCGGCGCCGCTGGACCCCGATCTGCTCGGCCAGGCCGTCGCCCGGGTTCGCGACGCCGGTGTGACGACGGCCGTCCGCGTCAGCCCGCAGAACGCCCAGGCGCTGACCCCGGCACTGGTTGCGGCCGGCATCGACCTGCTGGTCATTCAGGGCACGATCATCTCCGCCGAGCGGGTCGCATCCAACGGAGAGCCGCTGAACCTCAAGACCTTCATCTCCGAACTCGACATCCCGGTGGTCGCCGGCGGTGTGGCCGACCACCGCACCGCCCTGCACCTGATGCGCACCGGCGCCGCGGGCGTCATCGTCGGCTACGGCTCCATTTCGGGGGTGACCACCAGCGACGAGGTGCTCGGCATCAGCGTCCCGATGGCCACCGCGATCGCCGACGCCGCCGCCGCCCGCCGCGAGTACCTCGACGAGACCGGGGGCCGTTACGTACACGTGCTGGCCGACGGCGACATCCACACCTCCGGTGATCTGGCCAAGGCGATCGCCTGCGGCGCGGACGCGGTGGTGCTGGGCACCCCGCTGGCGGTGGCGGCCGAAGCGCTCGGGGGCGGCTGGTACTGGCCGTCGGCGGCCGCGCACCCCTCATTGCCCCGCGGTGGTCTGCTGGAGGTGGCGCCGGACGAGCGGCCTTCGCTCGACCAGGTACTCAACGGGCCCTCCGACGACCCGTTCGGCTCGCTGAACCTGGTCGGCGGGCTGCGCCGCTCGATGGCCAAAGCCGGCTATTGCGATCTCAAGGAGTTCCAGAAAGTAGGTCTGACCGTCGGCAGCTGAGATCACGCCACGGCGCATACTGAGGCGTATGGACTTCGACGTACTGATCATCGGCTCCGGATTCGGAGGAAGCACCACCGCACTGCGGCTGACGGAGAAGGGCTACCGCGTCGGCGTGCTCGAAGCCGGCCGCCGGTTTGCCGACCACGAGTTCGCCAAGACCTCCTGGCGGCTGCGTGACTTCGTGTGGGCGCCGGCGCTGGGATGCTACGGAATTCAGCGCATCAACCTGCTGCGCAACGCCATGATTCTCGCCGGTGCCGGGGTCGGCGGCGGTTCGCTGAACTACGCCAACACCCTCTACGTGCCGCCGGACCCGTTCTTCAACGACAAGCAGTGGTCGCATATCACCGACTGGAAATCGGAGTTGATGCCGCACTACGACCAGGCGACGCGGATGCTCGGCGTCGTGAAGAACCCCACCTTCACCGACGCCGACAAGATCATGAAGGATCTCGCCGACGAGATGGGCGTCGGTGACACCTTCACCGCCACCCCGGTGGGGGTGTTCTTCGGTGTCGACGGCCAGAAGCAACCCGGCCAGACGGTCCCGGACCCGTTCTTCGGCGGAGTCGGCCCGGCCCGCACCGGCTGCATCGAGTGCGGTGAGTGCATGACCGGGTGCCGCCACGGCGCGAAGAACACTCTGGTCAAGAACTACCTGGGGTTGGCGGAAAAAGCCGGCGCACAGGTTATTCCGATGACCACGGTCAAGGGCTTCGAGCAACGACCCGACGGCACCTGGGCGGTGCGCACCAAGCCCACCGGACGGCTGCTTCCCGGCGGCGGCAAGACCTACACCGCACAGCACCTGGTCCTGGCGGCAGGCACCTACGGCACCCAGAGCCTGCTGTTCAAGATGCGCGACGCCGGCAAGCTGCGGCTGTCCTCCAGGCTCGGTGTGCTGACCCGCACCAACTCCGAGTCGATCGTCGGCGCGCAGACTCTGAAGGTCAATCCCGACCTCGACCTGACCCACGGGGTGGCGATCACCTCCTCGATCCACCCGACCAGCGACACCCACATCGAGCCGTGCCGTTACGGCAAGGGTTCCAACGCCATGGGTCTGCTGCAGACCCTGATGACCGATGGCACCGGGCCCGACGGAACCGACGTGCCGCGCTGGAAGCAGATGGTGCACAGCGCAATTCGGCATCCGGTGCAGGCCTCCAAGGTCTTCATCCCGCGGCGGTGGAGTGAGCGCACGGTCATCGCCCTGGTGATGCAGAACCTCGACAACTCGATCACCACCTTCACCAAGAAGGGCATTCTGGGCCGGCGGATGACGAGCAAGCAGGGCCACGGTGAGCCCAACCCGACCTGGATCCCGGTCGCCAACAGGGCCTGCCGGCGCATCGCCGAGAAGATCGACGGGGTGGCCGCCGGAAGCTGGGGCGAGCTGTTCAACATCCCGATGACGGCACATTTCCTCGGCGGCGCCGCCATCGGCGACGGCCCGGAGACCGGTGTCATCGATCCCTATCAGCGGGTCTACGGCTATCCCTCGTTGTATGTCGTTGACGGCACGGCGATTTCGGCCAATCTCGGTGTCAACCCGTCGCTGTCCATCACCGCGCAGGCCGAGCGGGCCGCCGCGTTGTGGCCGAACAAGGGCGAAGCCGATCAGCGGCCCGCGCAGGGGGAGCCCTACCGGCGACTGGACCCCGTCCCGCCGCAGCGGCCGGTGGTCCCGGCACACGCTCCCGGAGCGCTGCGCAACCTGCCGATCGTCGCGATCACCTCGGGCTCGCAGGCGGCCGCTGATCACGCCACTGCGGTGATCGCTCCGGCGGCTGAGGCGGCGCCGGTAATCGTGGACGGCAACTCTCCAGGGTGACCTCGTCCGGCTGCCGGGTGGTCAGCTCGCTGCTCTGGGGCGGCTTTACACTGTGCCGGTGCAGCCGGACCACTCAGCAACCCCGCGTCCCGTGCTGGTGGTCGACTTCGGCGCCCAGTACGCGCAGCTGATCGCGCGGCGGGTCCGTGAGGCCCGGGTCTTCTCCGAGGTCATCCCGCACACCGCCGGTGTGGCCGAGATCAAGGCCAAGGACCCGCAGGCCATCGTGCTCTCCGGCGGCCCGGCGAGTGTCTACGCCGACGGTGCGCCGCAGCTCGACCCCGCGCTGTTCGACCTCGGAATCCCGGTGTTCGGGATCTGCTACGGCTTCCAGGCCATGGCACGGGCCCTCGGCGGGACCGTGGCGCGCACCGGAACCAGCGAGTACGGCCGCACCGAGATGAATGTCCTTGGCGGAGAACTGCATTCCGGCCTACCGGGCATACAGCCGGTGTGGATGAGCCACGGCGACGCCGTGACCGCCGCGCCGGAGGGTTTCGACGTGGTGGCCGCCAGCGCGGGCGCTCCGGTGGCGGCGTTCGAGGACCGCACCCGCCGCCTCGCCGGTGTTCAGTATCACCCCGAGGTGATGCACTCACCGCACGGCCAGCAGGTGCTCAGCCGGTTCCTGCACGATTTCGCGGGGATCGGGGCGTCCTGGACGCCGGCCAACATCGCCGAGTCCCTGATCGAGGCGGTGCGGGCTCAGATCGGTGACGCCCACGCCATCTGCGGGCTGTCCGGGGGAGTGGACTCCGCGGTGGCCGCGGCGCTGGTTCAGCGCGCCATCGGTGACCGCCTCACGTGTGTGTTCGTCGACCATGGTCTGCTGCGGGCCGGCGAACGCGAACAGGTGCAAAGGGATTTCGTGGCGGCGACGGGTGCCAAGCTGGTGACCGTCGACGCCGAGGCGCGCTTCCTCGAGGCGCTGTCCGGGGTGAGCAACCCGGAGGGTAAGCGCAAGATCATCGGGCGGGAGTTCATCCGCGCTTTCGAGGGCGCGGTGCGAGACCTTTCCTCCAGCGATGAGGACATCGAGTTCCTCGTGCAGGGGACGCTGTATCCCGACGTCGTCGAGTCCGGCGGCGGCGCCGGCACCGCCAACATCAAGAGCCACCACAACGTCGGCGGCCTGCCGCCGGACCTGAAGTTCCGGCTCGTCGAACCGCTGCGCCTGCTGTTCAAGGACGAGGTGCGTGCAGTGGGACGCGAGCTCGGGCTGCCCGAGGATATCGTTGCGCGCCAACCCTTCCCGGGCCCGGGTCTTGGCATCCGAATCGTCGGCGAGGTGACGGCTGAGCGGCTGGACACCTTGCGACGGGCCGATCTGATCGCCCGCGAGGAACTCACCTCAGCGGGTCTGGACAACCAGATCTGGCAGTGCCCGGTGGTGCTGCTGGCCGACGTTCGGTCGGTCGGGGTGCAGGGCGACGGGCGCACCTACGGTCACCCGATCGTGCTGCGGCCGGTGTCCAGCGAGGATGCCATGACCGCCGACTGGACCCGGGTTCCCTACGACGTGCTGGAGCGGATCTCGACCCGGATCACCAACGAGGTGCCGGAGGTCAACCGGGTGGTGCTGGACGTGACCAGCAAGCCGCCGGGCACCATCGAGTGGGAATAGTCCGACGACGATGCGGGGCGTGAGCCCCGAGGAGGAGTCGGACAGGTGGGAATATCACCAGTTGTGAGTTAAGTCCTTGAGGCCGCGGCGATTTCGGTGATCGCGGCGTCCAGCGTCGTATCGAACTCGTGCTCACTCTGCTGAGCGGTCAGGCCCTCGGTGAGCGCTCGGGAGAAGCTGGC
>WBZO01000262.1_pt1 | contig 126364 bp, 131 predicted proteins | sample 5204261 | NCBI WGS metagenome assembly WBZO01 (sample SAMN12412400, study PRJNA552823) | activated sludge metagenome | isolation source: activated sludge from anammox sidestream of wastewater treatment plant... | place: USA: North Carolina | collected 2017-09 | reverse complement strand
GATGGCGATACTTTCATGAAATCATTCTCCTTGCTTGATTCTCTACAAAGCGAAACACTTGATTATACATGCACTTCATAAATTCGTCTATATTTTATACGGTTGTCTGCTGAGGCTGTAGAACAGTCAGGATGAGGGGGTCTCCTTCGGTGACGGCGACCGTATGTTCAAAATGCGCCGTCAAAGATCCATCAGCAGAAACTACCGTCCATTTATCCGGCAGGACGCGCGTTTCGTACGTCCCAACTAAAACCATCGGTTCAAGCGCGATGGTCATGCCCGGGCGAAGCAACACGCCGCTTCCCGCCAAACCGACGTTTGGCACTTGCGGTCCTTCGTGCATCTTCTTCCCGACGCCGTGCCCCGTATATTCACGGGTGACTTGCAAGCCACGGCTTTCAACATAACTTTGTATCGCCGCCGAGACGTCGCCCGTGCGCTTGCCGCTCCGCATTTGTTCAATGCCCGCGTACAACGCGCCTTCGGTGACTTCCAGCAAATGCGCCGCTGTGGATGAAATCTCACCCACCCCGGCGGTAAACGCCGAATCGGCGACATACCCTTCATGGATCGTTCCGCAATCAATGGAGACAATATCTCCATTTTTCAGTTTACGTTTCGGATGAGGGATGCCGTGCACCATCTCATCGTTGATCGAAACTGTGATCGAGGCTGGATATGGCGGTTGACCATAGCCTTTGAAGGGCGATACACACCCGAATGACTTCAGCGTTTCCTCAGCAGCCGCGTTGAGGTCTGCAGTCGTCACTCCTGGTTGTAAAAGTTCTCTTACTCGCGCCAGCGTACTTGCGTTGATGTGTCCCGCTTCGCGCATAATTTTAATCTGTGCGGGCGTTTTCACATTAATCTGGCGATCCAAACTCATCATTACCTACTTTTTGAGCAGAAATTTTCTGCGTGATCCACTATTTTTTATTGACCGCGTTGAGTAAAGTTTCAGTAATTTTCTCAACGGTTTGCATTCCGTCTATCTCAACCAATTTACCAGCCCGGCGATAATATTCCACGAGCGGCATGGTCTGTTCAAAGTAGACGCGAATTCGATTTCTAACTGTCTCGGCTTTATCATCTTCGCGCTGGTATAGCTCCGAGCCGTCTAAATCGCAGACGCCAGCCTGCTTAGGCGGGTTGAACTTTTGATGATAAATATGCCCTTGCGCGCGGCATGTCCAACGTCCGCTGGTTCTTTCTACTAAAGTTTCTTCAGAAGCGGTGATATACGGAACAAGATTAACCTGACCGTTGAAATCAGCCAGCATCGCTTCAAGCGCATCCGCTTGGGCTGGGGTGCGGGGAAATCCGTCGAGAATCGCGCCAGCTTCACAGTCCGGACGAGTGAGGCGGTCTTTGATCATCTTGATTGTCACATCATCCGGCACAAGTTCGCCTTTATCCATATAGGCTTGAGCGAGTTTGCCAAGTTCAGTTTGATTCTTAAAGTTCTCTCGAAAGAGGTCTCCCGAAGAGACGTGCGCCAGCTTTGTTTTCTCAGCCAAGATTTTAGCTTGCGTGCCTTTGCCAGCTCCGGGTGGACCAAGCAAGACGATGAAGGTCGCCATTGAGTTTTTAGCTCCTAACGAACAAGCAAGGATTCTTGATAACCGTGCAGTTTCAACTCTGCATCAATGTTCATAAAGGCATCGCGCACTACGCCGACCACGATCAGCAAGCCGGAGGATGAAACCAAGAATAAGCCAGCCTGCGATGTAGTTTGCATATTGAACATGCCCAGCAACAGATTGAGGAGGAAGGGCATCGCCGCAACCACGCCGAGGAATAAAGCTCCCGGCAGGGTAATGCGTCTCTGCACCGTGCTGAGATACTTTTGAGTGGGCGCGCCAGTATGCACGCCGGGGATAGAAGCGCCTGATTTCTTGAGGTTATCGCCATAGTTTTGTTGATCGAACAAAACCGAGGTGTAGAAGAACGTAAAGATCACCACCATCAAGAAATACAGCGACCAGTAGCCCCAGTTATTTGAGCCAGTTCCGCCGAAGAAGTTGGTCATCGTCACGGCTAGGTTCCTCAAGCCTTCGCTATCTGGAAACCATTGCGTCAGAAAACCAGCCACAACTGCGGGAAATTGTAAAATGGCGCTGGCGAAAATCAACGGGATCATGCCGGAGAGATTGACCATCAAAGGCAAAGTGCCTTTAACCGGCATAGACATACGATTGCCAATGCGTCGTCCGGGGTACATGACCGGCACATTTCTACGCCCTTGTTGCACATAGACGATTGCAATTACGGTCAGGATGATTATGATAATTGTAAAGATGATCATAAACAGGGCGGTTTCGCGATCCGAAAACAGGGATAAAAGGTTTTGCGGCAATTGCGCCACGATACCGGCAAAAATCACCAGCGATAAACCTTGTCCGCGAATGCCATATTCGGAGATCAACTCACCCAGCCAGATGGCAAAGATCGTTCCGGCGGTCATGGCGATTAAAACGGTCGTAGATTTTAGCCAGAGTTCTGGCGTAAACCCAAAATTGAGCACCGGCTTTTGCAAAGCTTGGATCGAGAGGTTATTGAATAAACCAATCTGACCGATAGCCGAGAGCATCGCCATTGGCACGGAAAGATAGTAAGTCCATTTTTCCTGCCAGCGGCGCGCTTCGCGTGGGTCTTCTTCCATCTTGCGTTGAAGCGAAGGGATGATTGGGATGAGCAATTGCAAAATAATTTGGGCGGTAATATAAGGATACACGCCCATGGAAAGCAATGAGAAGTTGGAAACTGTGCCGCCCGAGAGCAGGTTCAGGAAGTCCAAGAAAGTGCCGTTTCCGCCAGTGGACTGCCGGAAAGCGCGCAGAACTTCCTGATCAACGCCAGGCGCCGGAACATTCGCGGCAATGCGGTAAATTGCCAAGATTAAGAAAGTCATCACCAACTTGCGGCGAATATCTTCTGATTTCCAAACACGCGCAAAAGTGGAAAAGAAATTCTTCATGAATTTTTCCTCACCGCAGATTAAGCGATCAATTCAACAGCGCCGCCAGCTTTTTCGATCTTAGCTTTGGCGCCTGCGCTTACGCGGTGAACATTAATCTTGAGCGCGACTTTCAGTTCGCCGCGTCCTAAAACCACAATTGGGTTTTTAGGGTCGCGGAGTAAGTGCGCTTTTTCGAGGGTTTCAGGGTTGACGGTCTCGTTGGCTTTGAAAGCTTCCGAGAGTTGATCGAGGTTGATCTCGTTGTAGGTCACCTGATTGGGCGGCGTGAAGCCTTCGCCGCGGAAGAACGGCAAACGGCGGAAGAACGGCAAGTTGCCGCCTTGGCGGTATAAGTGACCGCCTTCTCCCGAGCGCGAACCTGCGCCTTTTGTACCGCGACCGGCTGTCTTGCCTTGTCCGGCGGAGATACCGCGTCCAACGCGCTTATTTTTTTGCTTTGAGCCAACGTTCGGCTTGAGATCGTGAAGTTTCATAATGCAACCTACTCTTCAATTTTGAGCAAATGGATGATTTTATTTAACATCCCGCGTAAAGCCGGAGTATCTTTATGCTCAACGGTTTGATGTAAACGGCGAAGCCCAAGCGCTTTGACAGTCGCTTTTTGATCTTTGGTGTAGCCAATCGCGCTCCGCACCAAAGTCACGCGCAGGGTTTTGCCGGTTGTCGCTTTGTTAGGCATGTTGCTTCCTCCGTTCCCAGAATGGGGCAACTTCATCCGCGCGTTTGCCGCGGCGAGCGGCTTCCAGCGCCGGAGAGCGGAGTCCATCTAGAGCGTCAAAAGTCGCCATAACGACGTTCAACACGTTGGCGCTGCCCATAGACTTGGTGAGGATATCGCGCACGCCAGCTACTTCGAGCACGGCGCGCACGCCGCCAGCCGCGATTACGCCCGTTCCGGGCGAGGCTGGTTTTAGAAATACTTTCGCGCCGGCGGTTTTGCCGAGGATTTCATGCGGAATGGTAGTTCCGGCAAGGTGCACGTTGCGTAAATTTTTGCGCGCGCGTTCAGAGGCTTTGCGCATCGCATCCGGGACGGCATTCGCCTTCCCCACGCCCATGCCAATGCTTCCTTTTTTATCGCCAACCACAACGGTCACGCGGAAGCGGAAACGACGACCGCCTTTGACTACTTTAGCGACGCGGGCAATTTCAATCACGCGCTCTTCGTAAGCGTCTTGCGTTTCAAACTGTTGTCCTGTAAATTCTTTTTCTGCCATATCTTTCTCCGTGTTCTACAACACTTTAGAATTGCAAGCCGCCTTCGCGCGCGCCATCGGCTAAAGCCTTAACACGCCCGACATAACGGAAGCCGCCACGATCAAACACAACTGAAGAAATCCCTTTGGATTTAGCGCGCTCGGCAACCGCTTGACCAATTGCCTTAGCTTGCTCAATTTTCTTCAAACCCTTCACTTTTTCGCGCAGGTCTTTGTCAATCGTAGACGCGGAAACGAGGGTGTTGCCATCCATATCGTCAATCACCTGGGCATAGATGCCCGAAAGGCTCTTGAAGATGTTCAAGCGCGGACGTTCGGGAGTGCCGAAAATCTGCTTGCGAACGCGCGCATGGCGGCGTTGACGAGCGAGGGAACGATTATTTTTTGCCATCGCTTATTTTCCTTTTCCAGCTTTACCGGCTTTGCGGCGAATGCGTTCGCCTAAGTAGCGAATGCCTTTGCCATGATATGGCTCGGGCGGACGGACGTTGCGAATATTCGCGGCAACCTGACCGACGAGTTCTTTATCAAAGCCTAAAATCTTAATTTGGCGCGTCTTAGCGTCCGTTTCAAACGTAACGCCAGCCGGAGGCTCAATTTTCACGGGATGTGAGTAACCCACGTATAACGCTAAAACTTTGGCTTCCATCTCAGCGCGATAGCCCACGCCTTCCACTTCAAGGATGACTTCGTGGCCCTTGCTCACGCCGCGAACCATATTTGCGAGGATGGCGCGCGTGGTGCCGTGCAGGGCGCGCTCAGCGGCGTCTTCAGAGTTGCGGGTAATTTCCAACTGATTGTTTTCCAATTTGATACCAATCAAGTTGGAGAACATGCGTTGTAATTCGCCCTTTGGACCTTTGACGCGAACGGTGGAACCATTTACGTCAACTTGTACGCCGCCGGGAATTTCAACAGGTAAACGACCAATACGAGACACTATAACCTCCTACCACGCCTTGCAGAGAATCTCGCCGCCTACGCCCAATTGTCGAGCGCGCGCGCCGGTCATCACGCCCTTGGGGGTTGAGAGAATGGCAACGCCGATTCCCGAAAGCACCCAGGGGATTTCTGTTTTCTTAGTGTAGATTCTGCGTCCGGGCGAGCTGACTCTTTCAAGTCCAGAGAGAACCGCGCGTCTTTCGCGGCGTTCGCCGACGTACTTAATCTTCACGCGTAGGACTTTTTGCGCTTCGCGCTCGCCGTCCACGACTTCAAAATCTTCGAGAAAGCCTTCATCTTTGAGGATTTTAGCGATCTCTACTTTAATCTTTGAGTTGGGCATTCCAACCTGTGTATGGCCAGCCATCACAGCGTTTCGAATGCGAGTCAACATATCAGCAATTGGATCATTTATAGCCATGACTCTACCTCCGGCTTACCAGGATGACTTAACTACGCCGGGGATTTTGCCCGTTAGCGCTAACTCACGGAAGCAAATACGGCATAGACCAAAACGACGAATATAACCGCGCGCGCGGCCGCAACGCTGACAGCGATTGCGCACTTGCACTGCGTGGCGGCGTCTTAATTCACGATACTGCATACATTTCTTTGCCATAATTACGCATCCTTCTTATTGCTAAACGGCATACCGAGCGCTTGTAATAAAGCGCGAGCTTGGTTATCGTCTTGGGCAGTGGTTACAATGGTGATTTCCATGCCGCGCAATTTATCAATTTTGTCGTATTCGATCTCAGGGAAAACCAATTGATCCTTGAGGCCTAAGGTGTAGTTTCCGCGTCCGTCAAATGCGTTGGCGGAGACGCCGCGAAAATCGCGGACGCGCGGCAAGGCGATGTTCAGTAAGCGGTCTAAGAACGCCCACATTTTTCCGCCGCGCAGAGTCACTTTTGCGCCGATCAAACGTCCTTCGCGGAGTTTGAAGTTCGCAATCGCTTTTTTGGCTTTGGTCTGAACGGGTTTTTGCCCGGTGATGGCGGCTAAATCTGAGGTTGCCGCTTCGAGAGCTTTGGGGTTATCCATCGCTTCGCCCAGCCCGATGTTCAAAACCACTTTTTCAATGCGCGGAATTTGCATCACATTCTTGAAGCCGAATGATTTAAACAAGGCCGGAGCCACTTCTTTGGTGTAAAGTTCTTGCATTCTGTTCATCTTATTCGCTCCACAGCCTAACCGATCGTCGCTTCGCATTGTTTGCAAATGCGGTGCGCGCCTTGTTCGTCGCGTTGAATGCCAACGCGCGTGGCTTCGTTACATTTTGGGCAAACCAACATGATATTGGAAATATCAATCGGGGCTTCAAATTGAATGCGCCCGGCGCTTTGAATATTGCGACCAGATTGGTTTTGCTGTTGTTTTTGGTGCTTGGTGCGGATGTTGATACCCTGCACCACCACTCGGCGTTTGTCAATCAAGACATTGATGACTTCGCCGCGCTTGCCAATATCGTCGCGTTTGCCGCTGATCAGTTCAACTGTATCGCCTTTGCGTATCTTAACGTTCATCGTCAGCTCCTACAGCACTTCCGGGGCAAGCGACACGATCTTCATGTAGCCGAGGTCGCGCAATTCGCGCGCCACTGGTCCAAAGATGCGTGTGCCCCTGGGGTTTTCGCCGCCTTCGTCTAAGATGACAGCGGCGTTATCGTCAAAGCGGATGTAAGAACCGTCTTCGCGCCGCCACTCTTTTGTGCAACGGACGATAACAGCTTTGACAACTTCGCTTTTCTTTACGGATCCTTGCGGAGCCGCAGATTTTACAGTGGCGACCACGACATCTCCAATGGCGCCGTATTTGCGCCTTGAACCGCCCAACACATGGATGACGAGCAATTCACGGGCGCCGGTGTTATCAGCTACTTTTAAGCGGGATTCATGTTGAATCATGGCTATTCTCCTACGCCTTGATCCGCAGTGCGGACTTCGCGCTTGACCACAAGTTCAACTGCCCAGCGCTTATCGCGGGATAACGGCTTGGTTTCAACAATTTGAACTTCATCGCCAATTTCACAGCCGATTTCATCGTGGGCTTTGACCCGCGCGCTGGAATGGACGACTTTCTTATATAACGGGTGGCGATAAGTTCGCGTAATTTCAACCACCACAGTTTTGGTCATTTTGTTGCTGGTGACCACGCCAATCATTCGACGACGATTATTCATTTTGCACCTTCCACAGCCGAGCGTTCAGCCTCGCGCAAGATTGTTACCATGCGGGCGATGTCGCGGCGCAAGATCTTCACGCGACTGGTATCGGTCAATTGACCAGTCACTTGCTGAAAGCGCAGTTTCATCATTTCTTCGCGGGCATCCGCCACTTTTGTGCGGATTTCTTCCACCGCCAATTTGCGAATGTCTTCTATCTTCATAGCCTTCATGGTTTATTCTTCTCCTGCGTGGCGAGCCACAACTTTAGTCTTAATGGAGAATTTATATTGGGCGCTCTTCAAAGCGGCCACGGCGATCTCAGCGGGCAAACCGCCCACTTCAAACATGACCCGGCCCGGCTTCACTACCGCCACATAATACTCAACGTTACCTTTACCAGAACCCATACGAGTCTCTGGGGGTTTGTGCGTAAAAGGTTTGGCTGGGAAGATGCGAATCCAGATCTTTCCGCGTCGTTTCATCTCGCGCACAATTGAACGACGAGCCGCTTCAATTTGACGGGCGGTCACCCAGCCCGGTTCCAACGCTTGCAAACCGTATTCGCCGAAGGATACTTCTGCGCCGCGAAGCGCCTTACCCTTCATACGACCGCGCATTTGCTTGCGCCACTTAACACGTTTTGGCATCAACATATCGTCTACCTCATCTAAGTGCCTCAGCGATTACTCGCTGACGTACACGCCTTCCGTCGCTTCGGTCTTTTCTTCCGCTTCAGGTACGGCTTCGCCTTTATAAATCCAGACCTTGATTCCTAGTTGTCCGTAGGTCGTCGAAGCTTCTGCAGTTGCGAAATCCAAATTGGCGCGCAGGGTTTGGAGCGGCACGCGACCTTCGCGCAACCACACGTCACGGGACATTTCCGCTCCGCCTAAACGTCCGCCAACTAAAATCTTAATTCCTTCAGCGCCTTGTTTCATGGCTTGTTGAATTGCGCGCTTCATGGCGCGGCGATAAGCAATTCGGCGTTCCAGTTGATCGGCGATATTCTTCGCGACCAACATTGCATCCACGTCTGGGGATGAAACTTCCTTGATGTCTAATTCGACTTTCTTTCCGACCAAGGCTTCAAGCGCCTGACGGATTTTCTTCACGCCTTCGCCTTTGCGCCCAATCAATATGCCGGGCTTGGCGGTGTGAATAGCAACGCGGATTTTTCCCGGCGTGCGTTCCACGTCAATGCGGGAAATGCCCGCCTTGCCGTCTTTCACTGTATCGGGAATTTCCTTACGCAATTCGCGGACTTTCTCATTCGCGGCAGAACCGCCCTTGGAAGTTTTACCAAGCAACAGGTTGCGAATGGCGAAATCCTGGTGGAGTTGTTGGCGATAGGCGCTGCCTTCGGCAAACCAACGACCGCCCCACGGCTGATTAATTCCCAAACGAAAACCAACGGGATGTACTTTTCGACCCATAAATTCTCCTTAAGCTCCACGCTCGCGCAAGATAACAGTGACATGCGAGTTTCTTCGCAAGACTGGTTTGAACCGACCGCGGGCGCCAAAACGACGCCACTTACGAGTTGGGGCTTCATCAGCGGTGATTTTGGCGATGTAAAGATCGTCACGGCTGACGCCGAAATTTTCTTCGGCATTGGCGACCGCCGAAGCTACCAATTTATAAACCGGTAGCGCCGCGCCTTTATTGACAAAGCGCAAGGTTTCGAGCGCTTCGTTAGCGTTTTTGCCGCGCACCAAATCAATCACCGAGCGCACTTTTTGAGCGGAGTGAGCAAGAAAACGAAGTTTAGCTTGAATATCAGTCATCTTCTAGCTCCTTACGCGGCTTTCTCGGAAGTTTGGTGGCCGCGGAAAGTTCGCGTCGGGGCGAATTCGCCCAAGCGATGACCGACCATATTCTCGGTAATGTAGATCGGCACATGGCGGCGGCCGTCATGGACGGCGATCGTGTGTCCGACCATTTGCGGGAAGATCACCGAAGCGCGACTCCACGTGCGAATCACTTTCTTTTCATTTTTCTGATTCATTGCCTCGATGCGCTTGAGCAATTTCGGCTCAATGAACGGGCCCTTTTTTAATGAACGGGACATATCTAAGTACCTCGCTTACTCTTAGCGGCTCGTCTTACTACGACGGCGCACAATGTACTGATTAGATTTCTTGTTACGGCGGGTCTTATAGCCCAAAGTGGGTTTACCCCAAGGACTCTTCGGACCAGCGAGACCAATTGGCTGACGACCTTCGCCGCCGCCATGCGGATGGTCATTCGGGTTCATTGCGGAACCACGCACGGTCGGACGAATGCCCTTGTGGCGTTTACGTCCCGCTTTACCTAATTTGACGTTGCCATGATCCAAATTGCAAACTTGACCGATCGTGGCATAACAAACTTGGTGGATCAAACGAACTTCGCCGGAAGGCATACGAATTTGAGCGAAATCGCCTTCTTTCGCGAGCAGTTGCGCCGCGCCGCCAGCCGATCGAACTAACTGAGCGCCTTTGCCTTCTTTAACTTCAATGTTGTGGATCATCGTACCGACCGGTATATTGCTGATCGGCAACGCATTTCCAGAGCGGATTTCAGCGGAGGGACCAGACATCAAAGTTTCGCCAACTTTTAGATCCAGCGGAGCGATGATGTAGCGTTTTTCTCCATCCGTATAGAAGAGCAATGCCAAGCGGGCTGTGCGGTTTGGATCGTACTCAATCGCCGCAACGCGCGCCGGAATGCCGTGCTTCTCGCGTTTGAAATCCACCAAGCGGATGAAACGGCGGGCGCCGCCTCCACGATGACGAACGGTAACGCGACCATGAGCATTGCGGCCGCCTCGATTTTTCTTAGGCGTTAACAACGAGCGTTCAGGGGTAGTCTTTGTAATTTCTTCAAAGGTGTACCCAGTCATGCCGCGCGTGCCTGGGGTAATTGGTTTATATTTTTTAACTGCCATTATTGCACCCCTTCAAAGATTTCGAGGGGTTTACTTCCCTCGGCAAGGGTAACGATCGCTTTTTTGAACGCTGGGCGGCGCACTAACAAACGGCGCGAACGCGAGCGACGGCCGCGTTTTGCCGGAGCGTTCATAATATTCACGCGCGCAACGGTCACATCGAAAGCATGTTCCAAGGCTTCCTTAACCATTGTGCGAGTCGCATCATCATGAACGACAAATACATATTGACGCAATTTGCCCGATTGGTAGTTGGATTTTTCAGTTACCAGCGGGCGGACGAGGACATTGAAAATTTCAGACATGTCTCGCTCCTATCCAAGGTGCGCCACAAGCGCATCAATTGTCTTGACTGGTAAGACAACTTTTTCATAATTTAAAATATCGCGAATGTTTACGTAGCCAGCCAGCAACACTTTCGCATTATCAAGATTGACTGTGCAACGCGCCACTGTATCGTAGCTCTGATCTTTAGCGGGCATCAACACCAAAGCGGTTTGATCGCCAACCAAGTTTCCGAGCGCTTCTGCCATTACGCGGGTTTTTGGCTCTTTGAATTCGAGCGCATCAACTACCACGATGCCAGCTTCGGCGGCTTTTACAGACAAAGCCGAACGGAGCGCGGCTTGGCGCATCTTCTTGGGCATGCGCAATTCATAACTGCGTAGATGCGGCGTATGGATCCGACCGCCGCCTACCCATTGCGCGGCGCGAGTAGAACCCTGACGCGCGCGACCAGTTCCTTTTTGCTTCCAAGGTTTACGACCGCCGCCGGAAACCTCAGAGCGTACTTTGGTTTCGTGCGTGCCGAGCCGGGCATTCGCCATCTGGCGAACATAAGCTTGGTGCATCAAATCTACATTAATTGGGGCTTCAAAAACTTGCGCAGGAAGTTCAACTTCGCGAAGTTTCTTACCTTGTATGTCTAAAACGTCTATTTTCATGGCTAATTTGGCTCCCGTTTCCTGCGCTATTGCTTACGCGCTTCCTTGATCATGACGAGACTGCCCTTTGCGCCCGGAACCGCGCCATTGATTGCGATCAAATTTCGCTCTGCATCAACCATCACGACTTTAATGTTATGAGTAGTAACGCGATCTGAACCCATGTGACCAGCGCCGCGTGCGCCTTTTAACACGCGACCTGGCGTAGTGCCTGAGCCGCGCGAGCCGGGGGCGCGATTACGATCCGAGGTGCCGTGCGTCGCGTTCATGCCGTGAAAATGATGGCGTTTCACTGCGCCAGCAAAGCCTTTACCTTTGCTCACGCCAATCACATCCACGCGCTCGCCTTCGGCAAAAGCGTCTGCGACTGTGATCTTATCGCCCACCTTCAAGCCATGTTCCTTCGCGCGAAATTCGCGCAAGTAACGCATTGGGGAAATCTCATTGGCTTTTAAATGTCCCAATTGTCCATTTGTGAGTCTTTTCGGATTCACTTCGCCAAAGCCCAGTTGCACGGCAGAATAGCCTTCTTTCTCCGGCAGACGTATCTGGGTAACGTAACATGGCCCAGCTTCGATGAGCGTCACAGTGTAAGCGACGCCTTGTTCATCGAAGATCTGGGTCATGCCAATCTTCTTTCCAATAAGCCCTTTCAACATTCTATATATTCTCCTTTAGAAGGTATTGACGAGACTGCCAGCCTGGGCTTAGGCCGCATCATCTCCGCGCAGTACAGTTAGAGGGTCCGGTGCGGAAGCGTGTGTTTGTGGTTCTACACACAGACCCGCTCTTGTACTGTCTCAAACAATCTGCGGGAAATTCCCGCAGTTATTCACTACTTAAATTTTGATTTCGATATCTACGCCAGCCGGAAGATTCAAACGCATTAACATATCAATGGTTTTTGAATCTGGATCCAAAACGTCAATCAAACGATTGTGCGTGCGGATTTCAAAATGCTCATGCGAATCTTTATCAATGAAAGCAGAGCGACGTATTGTAAAGCGCTCGAGCTTGCTTGGCAAGGGTACTGGACCAACGACATGCGCGCCAGTTCGCTCGGCGGTTTCGACAATGCGCTTAGCGGATTGATCTAAAACGCGATGATCATACGCCTTAAGACGGATACGGATTTTTTGTTTTGCCATCATTATCTCGCCTACGCAATAATTTTAGTAACGACGCCCGCGCCGACGGTGAGACCGCCTTCACGGATGGCGAATTTGGAACCTTGTTCCAACGCCACCGGCACGATCAATTCTACGGTCAGGTTCACGTTGTCGCCCGGCATCACCATTTCCACGCCTTCCGGCAAAGCGATATTGCCGGTCACATCCATTGTGCGGATGTAGAATTGTGGGCGGTAGCCGCTGAAAAAGGCTTTGTGACGTCCGCCTTCTTCTTTCTTCAACACGTACACTTCCGCTAAGAATTTCTTGTGCGGGGTCACGGAACCCGGTTTCACTAGCACTTGTCCGCGTTCGATGTCTTCGCGCTCGATACCGCGCAAGAGGATGCCTGCGTTATCGCCAGCCACCGCTTCGTCCAATTCTTTGTGGAACATTTCGATGCCGGTGATTACCGAACTCTTGGTGTCGCGTAAGCCGACGATTTCAATCGCGTCGCCTTTCTTGGCAATCCCGCGATCTACGCGTCCGGTCACGACCGTTCCGCGGCCTTTGATCGAGAACACGTCTTCCACTGCCATCATGAACGGTTTGTCGGTTTCGCGTTTCGGCTCGGGGATGTAGTCGTCCACGACTTTGAGCAGTTCTTTGATCGAGGCGTATTCTGGCGCGTTCGGATCTTTGGAGGCGCTATCTAAGGCGTTCTTGGCAGAGCCGCGCACAATCGGCGTGGTGTCGCCCGGGAAGCCCTGGCTGTTGAGCAGTTCGCGCAATTCCAGTTCCACCAGTTCCAATAATTCCGGGTCGTCCATCATGTCCACTTTGTTCAAGAAGACGACGATGCTCGGCACTTCCACTTGGCGCGCTAAAAGCACGTGTTCGCGCGTTTGCGGCATCGGGCCATCCGGCGCCGCTACCACTAAGATCGCGCCGTCCACTTGCGCCGCGCCCGTGATCATGTTCTTGATGTAGTCGCGGTGACCCGGCATGTCTACGTGGGCGTAGTGCCGTTTTTCCGTCTGGTATTCCACGTGCGAGATGTTGATCGTGATCCCGCGCGCTTTTTCTTCCGGCGCGTTGTCAATTTGGTCGTAGGCTTTGAATTCGCCGTTGCCCATCAAACCCGCCACTTTTGTGATCGCCGCCGTCAAGGTCGTCTTCCCATGGTCAATGTGACCCATCGTCCCGACGTTTAGATGCGGTTTGCTTCTGTCAAATTTTTCCTTCGCCATTATAAAACTCCTTGAGTTATTCAAAAAAGAACGATTTTTACGCCTTTAAAATTTCTTCCGCCACAGACTGCGCAACTGGCGCGTAGTGGTCAAATTCCATACTAAATACGCCGCGTCCCTGAGTTGCCGAGCGCAATTGGGTTGCGTACCCAAACATCTCCGCTAAAGGAACGACCGCGCGAACTGCCTGCGCATTGCCTTGGCGTACATCCATGCCTTGGATCAAGCCGCGACGGCTGTTGATCTGCCCCATTACGTCGCCGAGATATTCTTCGGGCAAAACGACTTCAACTTTCATCATTGGTTCAAGCAGAATTGGGTTGCCTTTTTGAACGCCTTCCTTAAAGCCGATGGAAGCGGCAAGTTTGAACGCCATTTCGCTCGAGTCAACTTCATGGAAGGAGCCGTCGAACAAAGTAATCTTCAAGTCCACGACTGGATAGCCAGCCAAAACGCCGCCTTCAGCCGCTTCTTTGAAGCCTTTTTCAATTGGGTTAATATATTCTTTTGGAATTGCGCCGCCAACAATTTTGTTTTCAAAGACAACGCCGCTACCGCGCGTTCCGGGTTCCAACGAGAAGACCACGTGACCGTATTGACCTTTACCGCCGGATTGCTTCGCGTACTTGTAGTTGACTTCCTTCACCGGCTTGGTGATCGATTCACGATAAGCCACGCGCGGCGCGCCAACATTAGCCTGCACCTTGAATTCGCGCAATAAGCGATCCACGATAATATCTAAGTGGAGTTCGCCCATGCCGCGAATAATGGTCTGACCGGTGTTTTCATCCGAATTCACGCGGAAGGTTGGGTCTTCCTCAGCGAGTTTGCGCAGGGCTTCGCCCATCTTCTCTTGATCGCTGGAGCTTTTCGGTTCGATTGCAATGGAGATTACAGGTTCGGGGAAAGAAATGCTTTCTAAAACCAAGGCTTTTGTGTCGCATAAAGTATCGCCGGTGAAGCTTTCTTTAAAGCCGAGCACTGCGCCAATATCGCCGGAGCGAATTTCGGTAATATCTTCGCGGGAATCGGCGTGCATACGGATCAAGCGTCCGATGCGTTCCTTTTTGCCCTTGGTGCTGTTTTGAACGCTCTGTCCTTGGCTCAAAACGCCGGAATAGATGCGCACATAAGCCAAACGCCCTACATAAGGGTCCGTTACGATCTTAAAGACCAAAGCGCTCAACGGGGAATCGTCTTGCGTAGCGAGTTCAAATTCATTTTCGGGATTTCCCGGCTCGCTGGCTTTGATCGAAGGGATATCCGCCGGAGAGGGCAGATAATCAATCACTGCGTCAAGCATCGCTTGAACGCCTTTATTTTTCAGGGAAGAACCGCAGAAAACTGGCGCGGCTTTGGTTGCCAATACGCCTTTTCGGAGAGCGGCTTTTAATTCTGGAACTGTGATTTCCTGAGCTTCAAGGAATTTCATGGTCAATTCATCGTCCAATTCGGCGATTTTCTCAACCATTCTGGCGCGGGCTTCTTCAGCCTGGCTTTGCATGTCCGCAGGGATTTCCGTGATTTTCGGCTCTTTGCCTAAATCATCTTCCCAAACAATCGCCTGCATCGAAAGCAGATCAACCACGCCTTTGAAAGTGGCTTCAAAGCCAATTGGCAGTTGCATCGGAATCGGGTTTGCGCCGAGGCGATCAATGATAGTCTCGATTGTGCGCTCATAGGAAGCGCCAACGCGGTCCATCTTATTAACGAAACAAATGCGCGGCACGCCGTAACGATCCGCCTGACGCCACACTGTTTCAGATTGCGGCTCAACGCCTTGCACGGCATCGAAGACAACTACGCCGCCATCTAAAACGCGAAGGGAGCGCTGAACTTCGGCCGTGAAGTCAATGTGACCGGGCGTATCAATAATATTAACTTGGTAGCCCTTCCAGACCGCCGAAACAGCCGCAGAGACGATCGTAATGCCGCGTTCGCGTTCTTGGACCATCCAGTCGGTGACGGTGTTACCATCATCTACCGAGCCGATGCGGTGAGTCAAGCCGGTATAAAACATGATACGCTCGGTGGTTGTCGTCTTCCCGGCGTCAATGTGGGCAATAATGCCAATATTTCTATATTTTTCGAGCGGATGAGCGCGAGCCATTCTAACTAATCCCTACTTCCTTAAATACGATAATGCGAGAAAGCTCGGTTAGCTTCCGCCATTTTGTGCGTTTCATCGCGTTTGCGAATAGCAGAACCGGTGTCGTTAAAAGCGTCAATTAATTCAGAGGCTAATTTATCTGAAAAAGATTTACCGGCGCGTTCGCGCGCGGCGGCGAGAATCCAGCGAATGGCGAGCGTAGTTCTGCGTTCTGAAGACACTTCCATCGGGACTTGATAGGTCGCCCCACCCACACGGCGCGGGCGGACTTCCATAGCTGGTCCAACATTCTTCAAAGCTCCGTCAAAAACATCCATCGGATTTTTTTCAGTGCGCTCTTTGACCAGATCCATCGCGGTATAAATTAAACCAACGGCGGTGCTTTTCTTGCCGCGTTTCAGCACGTGCTGAACCATGGTCTGCACGTTGACGCTATTAAAACGAATATCGGGAAGGATTTCCCGAGTCTCGGGTTTTGCTCTACGCATTCTTCATCACTCCATTATCTACTTGGGACGCTTCGCGCCGTATTTGGAACGAGCTTGCTTACGATTATTAACGCCGGTGGTATCTAAAGATCCGCGGACAATGTGATAACGCACGCCCGGCAAATCCTTCACGCGGCCGCCGCGCACAAGCACCACCGAGTGTTCTTGCAATTGGTGGCCCTCGCCCGGAATATAAGCCGTGACTTCAATGCCGTTGGTCAGACGCACGCGGGCAATCTTGCGCAACGCCGAGTTTGGCTTCTTAGGAGTCATGGTGCGTACAATCGTACAAACTCCGCGCTTTTGAGGAGCGCCTTTATCCTGTCGAAAGCGGCGTTGTTTATAGCTGTTCAGGGTGAACTGCAACGCTGGCGCTTTGCTATTGGATTTTTTATTTTTGCGGCCCTTACGGACCATTTGATTTACTGTCGGCACAGTCGCCTCCGATTATAAAATCTTTCACAAAATGACTTGGATATTCGCAATAAATGAGACCATCACATTCATTCACTGATGGCCTCATTTGTAAGCTGCCTATAAGATTCGAGCGGGATTTTGAAAAGCCGCTCTTGCTTTCTTGACAACGGCTGATTATTTTATCCGCGAAATCTTCAGCCGTCAATAGGAATTTCTACTTTTTTCCTATTCGATTTTCGCCCAAACTGAGCAAGCCGGTATCATGCTTTGGCGGATGAGTCTTTTCCTCGTCTTTACCAAACTTAACCGTATCGCCAACTTCATTGATCGCTTCAACCGCCAAGCCCAGCGATTGCAATTCTTTGACCAACACGCGGAACGAGGCTGGGATGCTCGGCTCTTCAATGGGTTCGCCCTTAACGATCGCTTCATAAGTGTTCACCCGTCCCTGAACATCGTCAGATTTGACGGTTAACATTTCTTGAAGCGTGTGAGCGGCGCCGTAAGCTTCTAACGCCCAAACTTCCATTTCGCCAAAACGCTGACCGCCAAACTGCGCCTTACCACCCAGCGGTTGTTGCGTCACCAAACTGTATGGTCCGGTTGAACGCGCATGAACTTTATCCTCAACCAGGTGATGCAGTTTGAGAATGGTCATCACGCCAACGGTCACGGCTTGATCGTATTTCAAGCCGGTTTTGCCGTCACGAAGCGTGGATTTTCCAAGCGTGGGCAAAGGCAAGCCTTTTTCCTTAGCTAACTCTTGCGCGGTTTCGTAAACTTTATCTTCGGCAACGCGGCGCGTAACGCCGTTGATTTCAAGCCATAAGCGCAAGCAGGCATTGATCGTCAGCGTATCTACTTCTGGATCGTGATTGGCGGTGTTGCGGTCGCTGAAGAGAATTTCTTCAGGGTTGGAATAGCCTTTTTCGCGCAACCATTCTTTGGCGGCGGCGTGACGCGCATAGTCCGCATCGTTCAGACTGTAAACATCATATTTCTTTTTCTTGAGCCAGTTTTCCAAATACAAGCGCCGAACTTCATCGTCATCTTGAATGGTATTGGGATCATATTCTTGTTCTTTGAGCCATTCCCAAGCGCGTTCAGCGGATTCTTTCCACGCTTGATCCATGATCCAAGCGCGCGCGAGTTCGGCTTCAATTTGTTCTTCGCTTGCGCCGTCAAAGACGGGCGTGAGCGCGCGGAAGCCCATGCGTTTCGCCGCCCAGCCGAGGTGAACTTCCAACACCTGACCAATATTCATACGACCCGGAACGCCGAGCGGATTCAAAATCAAATCAACTGGCGTGCCGTCGTCTAAAAATGGCATATCTTCAACGGGTACGACTTTGGAAACAACGCCTTTGTTGCCGTGCCGTCCAGCCATCTTATCGCCCACCATAATCTTACGGCGTTGAGCGACCGAGACGCGCACCATCATATCTACGCCGGCGGATAAATCTGTATTGTCTTCGCGGGTAAAGACTTTGACATCCACTACTTTTCCGCGTTCGCCGTGCGGCATTCTCAGCGAAGTATCTTTCACGTCTCTGGATTTCTCGCCAAAGATGGCGCGAAGCAGGCGTTCTTCCGGGGTGAGTTCTTTTTCGCCTTTTGGCGTGATCTTGCCAACTAAAATATCGTTAGGTCCAACTTCCGCGCCAACGCGGATGATGCCGTTTTCATCTAAATCTTTGATCGCATCTTCGCCGACATTGGGAATATCGCGGGTAATTTCTTCAGGACCAAGCTTAGTATCGCGGGCTTCAACTTCATATTTCTCGATATGCACTGAAGTGAAGCGGTCTTCCTGCACTAATCTTTCAGAGAGCAAGATCGCGTCTTCAAAGTTGCCGCCTTCCCATGAGAGGAAAGCCACGACTACATTTTGACCCAGCGCCAACTTGCCGGCATCCGTAGAAGATGAATCGGCGATGATATCGCCCTTCTTGATCATTTGTCCTTTGACTACGGACGGGCGTTGATCAATGCACGTGCTTTGATTGGAACGTTGATATTTCCGCAATTGATAAACGCGGTTGCCGCTACGCTTCTCTTTGACGGTGATAGTTGATCCGGTTACCGAGACGACTTCGCCATCCGCTTCAGCTAAAACAACCTGCCCTGAATCTAATGCGGCATGACCTTCCATTCCGGTTGAGACGAGCGGTTCTTCCGGGCGAACTAAAGGCACGGCTTGCGCCATCATGTTCGAGCCCATCAAGGCGCGGTTAGCGTCGTCATGTTCCAAGAATGGGATGAGCGCGGCGCTGATCCCCACCACTTGATGCGGAGCGACGTCCATATAATCAATCGTATCCGGGTTGGAGAAGATAAAGCCGGAATGGTAACGGCAGGAAATTCTCTCGCGGGTGAATTCTTTCTTTTCAGTAAGCACGGCATTCGCCTGCGCGATCGTGTATTTATCTTCCGCGTCGGCGGAGAGATAATCAATCGTCTCAGAGACGAAAGGCACAATGGCTATATCCGCTCCAGTTTTGGCGAGTCTTTTCGCGGTCTTTGAATCAATCTCAGTTCCAGCCTTGAATAAGAGTTCTTCAGACTTGGGGTCGTACACGTCTTCGCGTAAAGTGCGTCCTTCCAAGCGTTCATCGTCCGCTGGGAGAGTTTTGTAAACTTTTCGATATGGGGTTTCAATAAAACCGTATTCGTTGACGCGCGCGAAGGAGGCTAAACGACCGATCAAACCAATGTTTGGACCTTCAGGCGTTTCGATTGGGCAGATGCGTCCATAGTGGGAGTGATGCACATCGCGGACATCGAAGCCGGCGCGTTCGCGGCGCAGACCGCCAGGTCCCAAAGCGGAGAGCGTGCGTTTGTGACGTAGTTCGGTCAACGGGTTGGTTTGATCCATAAACTGCGAGAGTTGTGAAGAACCGAAGAATTCGCGCAAAGCCGCAACGACGGGGCGAATGTTGACTAAAGATACCGGCGAGAGTTGCTCTTGATCGCGGATGGACATGCGTTCTTTAATCACGCGCTCCATGCGGCGGAGACCAATGCGTAGTTTATTTTGGATCAACTCACCCACTGTTTTAACGCGGCGATTGCCGAGATGATCAATATCATCCGGTTTCTCAGTCCCGTTGTTGATTTGAATCATGCGGCGAATCAAACGAATCACATCGTTCTTAGCGATTGTGCGATGCGGGATCGGGATGTTCAAATCTAACTTTTGATTCAATTTATAGCGACCGACGCGCTCCAAATCATAATGGCGTTGGTCAAATAGTTGTTCTTCCAAGAACTGGCGGGCGTTATCCAGCGTAGCCGGATCGCCTGGGCGCATTTTCTTGAAGAATTCGATCAAAGCGGCTTCGGCGATAGTTTGGTGCGATAAATCCCAATCCGGTTCTTGCTTTAAGGTAGAAGCGATGAACAAGCGGTCTGGATTGTTATCTACATCCTTAAAGATGGAGAGGATTTCTTCATCGCTACCGGTTTTGATTGGAGAATCTTTCAGCCCATCGCTGATGGCGGCAAGCGCGCGCAAAAATACCGTGATCGGAACGGTGCGCTTGCGATTAAATTTCAAAATGATGTAATCCGATTTGCGCGTTTCAAATTCCATCCACGCGCCGCGATCCGGAATCAACTTCGCCATGGCTAACGGGCGACCTGTGGCGCGGTCAGACGGGGCTTCAAAGTAAACGCCCGGAGAACGGATTAATTGAGAAACGACAACGCGCTCAGTGCCGTTGACGATGAAGGTGCCTTTATCCGTCATCTCTGGGAAATCGCCCAAGAAGATGTCTTGCTTGATCGGCTCGGGCACATCAGGACCCGCCAACAAAACTGAAACATACAATGGGCTGGCGTAGGTTAGATCGCGCTCGACGCATTCCTCAATAGTATGCTTGGGTTCGCCAAACCAATATTTCAGCCCCCACTGTTGCGATTCGGGACCGCGGCTTGGGAAAAATAATTTCATCCCCTTGTTGTAAGACTCAATCGGCGAAACCTCATGGAAGAGGTCGCCTAAGCCTTCTCTTTTTAATCGTTCAAAAGAATCAAGTTGGATTTCAATTAAGTTGGGTAGGTCTAAATTAACTGGGATACGCGCGTAACTCTTACGGGGCAAAGAAGATGCCATTCTTCTCTCCTGACTCAATATGGCTTTGAATAACAGTTTATCTGTCCTAATAGACAGCGACCTAACATTATATCTATACGACTAAAAAAAGTCAAGACAAGTTACGAATTTAGTATTTGGTGAAAGTAATTTCTTGACAAGCGTTATAAGTACGTGTAAAATCACGGACGCTTAACCAAGAAATACTCTAGCCGAGATAGCTCAGTTGGTAGAGCACGCGACTGAAAATCGCGGTGTCCCCAGTTCGATCCTGGGTCTCGGCACTCTTCACCACAAAAAAAGGTGTAAGAAACGCGGGCGTAGTTCAGTGGTAGAACGTCTCCTTGCCAAGGAGAAGGTCGTGAGTTCGAGTCTCATCGCCCGCTCAACAAACAGGGATTGCAGATTGACGAAAGTTCCAGTTTGCAATCCCTATTGTTTTGAAATACGCATTGGCGTCGTGGCCAAGTGGTAAGGCGAGGGTCTGCAAAACCCTTATTCACGGGTTCGAATCCCGTCGACGCCTCTAATCTAAAAACTCACCCATAACGGGTGAGTTTTTATTTATCCAAATTATTTACTCAGCTTACGCGCTTTATTCGTACCGCAACATTTATGTTGCCCGAAAATGCAAAATGAATCTTGCAGTATTTACTTAACGCGCAAGAAACGGCGCTTCCCCACTTGTAAAACTCCGGGATGTGGAAAAGGAATATCGCCGCGTTCTAACGTTTCGCCATCTAAACGCACGCCTTTTTGATCAAACAAGCGACGGGCTTCGCCTTTACTGGCGGAGAGTTTTGCGTCCAGGATCACATCCAACACTGTTTGCCCAGCTTTCAAAGCATATTCAGGGATGTCATCCGGCGTTTCTTTTTTCTGAAAAGTCTTGATGAAGTTCTCCTGCGCCGCTTCAGCTTGCGCATCGTCGTAGAAAATGCCGGTGATTTCAAACGCCATCTGCATCTTGGCGTCGCGCGGGTGTAAAGCGCCAGAAGCGACAGAACTCTCCAAGGTCTCGATCTGGCTCGGGGTCCAGCGCGAAGCGAGGCGCAAATAAACGCCCACAGCCGAATCCGGCACAGACATCAACTTCCCAAACATATCATTCGCGCCGGTATTGATCGGCACGATATTGCCGGTGGATTTTGACATGCGTTGAACGCCATCGGTGCCGGGCAAAATGGCAGTGACAATGCCCACCAAAGGTTTTTGACCTAAGGCTTCCTGCAATTTTCTGCCAGCCACAATGATATTGAACAACTGATCCGAGCCGCCGACTTGCACGTCAGTTTCCATGGCTACGGCGTCGTAGCCTTGCATAAGCGCGTAAAAAGTTTCGTGCAGATAGATCGGTTCGCTTTTATCCAGCCGTTTTGAAAAATTTTCGCGGGCTAAAAATTGTTGAATGGTGAAGTTTTGACCGAGGCGAATCAAATCCAATAAAGTTAATTTTGAAAGCCATTCGCCGTTATAACGGATAATAGTTTTCTCGCGGTCGAGGACGCGAAAAGCCTGATCGGTGTAGGTGCGCGCGTTTTCAGCGACCTGCTCTTCGGTGAGGATGGGGCGGGCTTTATTTTTATCCGAAGGATCGCCGACCAACGCCGTGTAACTCCCAATCAAGAAAGTGACCTGATGTCCTAAATCCTGAAATTGGCGAAGTTTGCGCATCGAGATCGTATGTCCAAGATGCAAATCCGTTGAGGTGGGATCGTACCCGCAATATACATTTAACGGGCGTCCGGTTTTCTCAGAGAGAACTAAACGCTCGCGCAGTTCTGCCGCCATAGCTTTCTTTAGTTCTTCGTCGCCATATTCAGCGCCTTGCATCAATAATTCAACTTGTTCTTCGATGTTCATGGACATCCTCCAAATAAAAACTGACAAATAAAAACGCGCCCGCGATGAGGGCGCGTTCTATAGCACACCACCGCCAAATGTTATGGATTGGCGTAATAATAGTAGCGAACAAAGCAATGGATTGCAAACATGCGGTTATTATACAACAAGAAATTTATTGCGCCAAATTAAAGGTAAAACTCCAGGGACCTTTCACGGTGAAAAATTCGTCGCTGTAAACCAGTTCTTCGGCTTGTTGTTGAGTCATCTCTGGCGGGTAGTTAACAATGCTCATTTTTTCCACGCCGTCCACTGCGGCGCAATCCAGCGTAATGCCAATGCCGCGCTCTAATAAAGCTTGTTGAATTTTCGGCATATAGACTGAGCAGTACTCCCCTTCCCGCGGAACGGCGCCAAAAGAATCAATGGTGATAGTCGCGTTGGTTAGGTCCGCATCCGGCGGGACGACAAAAGTCAACGTATCGCATCTCTGCCCGGGCTGTCCGTTTGCCGCGTCCTGAATGCTAATCAAAGTTGTTCCGTAAATATCTAAAACCACGCCGGCATAACTTAAATTTGCCGCGTAAATTGACCAATCCGAAGCGTCGGGCAAGGTGTAACACACGTCCGCATTGACGTTCTTACCGTCCATCCAAGCGCGATCAATCTTCACGACAAAGCCATTGGAAGTTTGGTTAGGCGCTTGAATATCCGCTTGCGCAGTTGGATAAGAGGCTGGGTCAATAAAGGCAGTCGGCGCGACGTCAAAAAACTCCGGCAAAATGGGCGGCGTGGGCTTCGCCGGCTGGCAAGCCGCCAGCGTCAAACTAAGGATGAAAAAAAGAGTTATGCGCTTCATGTGAGATTTTCTCCTTTGGGACACATTTTCTATTTGGATAAAGTGGCGCTTCACGCGCCGCTGAAAGCTGGACAGTCCAATTGAGTTAATCCAACTCCCGGCATTTTCTGCAACGAATCCTCAACCAGCTATGCGCGTCACTTTAGAGAAGTGGCAGTATAATCTTGCAATTGCGGAGACCTTATGCACGAACTCGTGCTTGTGCTAAATGCAAACTTTGAGCCAATTCATGTCTGCTCAACGCGCAGAGCAATCGGTTTAATCCTCTCAGGCAAAGCCGGAATGGTCGCCAATGGACGCGGACACATTCGTACCGTCTCGCAACTCCTGCCGCGACCGTCAGTCATCCGACTTGCGCTTCAAATCCATAAGCCGCGCCTGCGCGTCAAGTTATCGCGTCGTGAAATTTTTCGCCGCGACAATTATACCTGTCAGTATTGCGGGAAACGCGAAGGAAACTTAACGCTCGATCACGTTATACCGCGTCACTTGGGCGGGCAACAGACCTGGACCAACGTGGTGACAGCTTGCGCCGCTTGTAATCATCGCAAAGGGGGCGGAAAGGTGGAAGAAGTTCACATGCGTTTGTTACACATTCCCAAAGAGCCGCCCGCCAACGCTGTGTACATCTTCGGCAGACATCTCAACGATAATTTAGAATGGGAGCCTTATATTACCGGTTGGTAATCGTCAATCAGCGCGTCCCCATCAGGGCGGTCAGGATATACGGCGTGGCATAGGCTTCAATGACGGCGGCGAGCGCCATCAAAGGGACAATCACGCCGATAAATAATTTACACCACTCGGCAAAGACCTGCACTGTAGTTTCGCCAAAAGACCTCCCAACCTGCGGGGTGACGAAAGAAGCGCCGCAATATAATACTGCCGCACAACCGATCAAGAAGGCTGGCAATTCAAAAATTCCATGCGGCAGAACGCCGCCGAGGAACAACTTCCACGCGGGCAAACCCAAGACCTGCGCCGCGCCAAACAGCCCGCCGATGAGCGAGATATTTAACATATAAGCCATCACGCCCAAGACGCTCAACGAAACCATCCCAACCAAAAAAATGACGACCATCGCGCGCGTATTATTCATAAATAAGTACGGGGCATTCACCCGCTCACGGATGGCGCGCAGATCGGGCGTGGCGAGTAGATCCGCCGTAATTTTTTCCACTTCTGCTGGCGAAGCGGTATCGAGCAGTTTTGGACCGTTGAGCGCCACCCAGCTATACGTCGCTAAAATCGTGAGCGCGCCAACGCCGATCAAAACGAGCGCCGAGGGAAAAATCTTCCTCAGCGCAGCGCCCACTGAGATACGATACCATTCGCCAATTGAATTCGCGCCGCCGCGGAAGTTCTGCCAAAAGGTTCGCCACATCCAGCGGAGGTTGAGCGCGTCAATCTCTCTGCCCAGCAAATACTCGCGTTGAAAATGAGCCAAGCCCAAGCGGATTAAAAGCAACGCCGTAATCACCACGCCGAGAATCGCCCACCAGAGGATGTATTCGTTGCCCCAAAATAGCAAGCTGGCTTCCCCTTCCAGCAAGATGGCGGTTGGAATAACGATAAACGAAGCCAATAAGTTGGCGGCTTTCACCGAAGTGGATTGCACCGAAATCACAATCGCCGCGCTGACCATCAAAAAAGCGTGCGCGCTCGTCAGCAAAACCAACTGAAAGAAAACCAACGGAGTCGGCAGGGTTAGGTCTTGGCGAATGACCAACAACAGGTAAATGCCAAACGAAAGATAACTTGCCACGAGCGGCGTAGCCACGCCCACCAGCAATTTACCGAAATAAATTTGCCAATCGGCGAGCGGAGAGTTCAAAATGGGTTCAATTGTGCCGCGTTCCTTCTCCCCCACAAAAGATTCCAGCGCCACCACCAAAGAAACAGTGATCGGAAAAAAGCCAATGATCAAAAGCGAAAATGGCACAAGGCGATCTATGATCAAATCGCCGCCATATTGACTGATAAATTTCACCGAACGTCTGGCAAACTCATTCGCCAACAGCGGAAAGCAAAGGACTAAAATTGTCATCGGCGCAATCACGCGCCAATCGCGGAATTGATCTTTCAACTCGCGCCCCGCAACCACAAAGACCGGCTTAAGGCTAGTGAACATTGGCGTACCCTTTCGCTTCCGTCATTACCTTTAGATAAACCTGCTCCAGCGAACGCGGCTCTTCTTGAAACGCCATCAGCGGCGCGGATTGTTGCGTCAATCTATCTACAATAATTGGATTCATGTTCTGCGGCTCCGCCACGCGGATCTTCAAACTGCTTGCCGCGCGAGAGATCAACTCCACGCCTTGCGGAAGTTCCAACCCGCTCGAATCCCATTCCCGCGCAAATAAAATTTCATATTGCGGCGCGCCCAAAACGTCTTGTTTCAATTCCTGCAAAGTGCCACTGCGCAGGATTTTGCCGCGAAAGATAATGGCAATTTGATCCGCCAAGGCTTCCACTTCCGTTAAGTTATGCGAGCAAAGCGCCAGCGTGCGCTTGGAGGATTTCAAGCGTTCAATTTCATCGCGCACCAAACGCGCAGATTCTGGGTCCATCGCCGAGGTGGGTTCATCCAACAGCAACACGCCCGGGTCGTGAATCATGGCGCGCGCCAAAGCCAATTTTTGGCGCATCCCTTTGGAGTATTCGCCAATCCGCCGATGCGCCGCTTCCGCCAAGCCAAAATATTCCAGCAATTGATTGCGCCGCGTTTTTCTTTGAGTAGAATTCAATCCATAAACTTGCCCAAAAAAATCTAGATATTCATGGGCGCTCATCCGCATATATAGATCATGCTGTTCGGTCAGCACGCCAATCGAAGCGCGCACATCCCGCCCGTTTTTGGTCACGTCATATCCGGCGACGCGCGCCGAACCGCGCGTGGGCGTTAACAAAGCCGTCAGCATCCGAATAGTGGTCGTCTTGCCGGCGCCGTTTTGACCGAGCAAAGCTAAAATTTGCCCAGCCTGCACCGAGAGATTCAAACCGTCCACTGCCCAAAAATCATGAAATTGTTTGCTTAAGTCGTGTGTTTCAATCATTTTGCACCTTCTTTTGAGAGAAGCCTATTGTATTCCCCAACTTACCCGCATCCCCTCACAGAGACCTTACAGATTTGCGGCGTAAAAAGAAAGCGAAGCCCGCGCCCAGCGCCAAAAGCGCCATGCCAACTTGATTAATATTCACGCCCTGAATTAGAGCCACGTCCAAACGCAAAAATTCCAAGCCAAAACGAATCAGCGCCGCGTTGAAAAGGTAGATCAAAAATAGATCGCCCGTTTTCAACTTTTGGGCAAAGCGCGCATTGACCCACAACAGCAAAGCCAGATTGACCAAATTGAGAAGCGCCGCATAAGCGAAGAGCGGATGATAAAAATCAACCGCCTCATACCCGCCGAGACGATGGTTCGGCGCGATGAACATTTTCCACGCTACGGAAGTTGGCAAACCAAACAGTTCTTGATTGAAATAATTGCCCAGCCTGCCAAGCGCCTGCCCCAAGGCAATTGAGGGAGCTAACAGATCGGCGAGTTCCGCAAAGTTATAGCCATAAATTCGGCAGAAGAGCGCCAAGGCGATGCACCCGCCAAGTAATGCGCCGGGGAAACCCAAGCCTCCTACCCAAATGGCGAGCAAATCCAACGGGTGGGTTAAATAATGCTGGGTGGTCAGACCAAGCTGAAGCGCGGAAAGAGACGGCGTAAACACATGCCACAACCGCGCAAAAATCGTCCCCCAAACCAGCGTGGGCAAGATCAAATCCAAAATAATTTCAGGATCATACCCGCGGCGCTTGGCGCGGAAAATCGCTAATGCCGCGCCCGCCGTCACGCCGAGCATGATCAACAAGCCGTTCCAGCGAAATATCAGCGGACCGAGCGAAACGCCTTCCATAGATTATTGCTTTTGCTTCATCCGCGCATGACCTTGCGCGCGCACATGGAAGATGCGTTGAAAGGCGGTGAAGTTGCCCAAAACGGCGATAATGCAAACCGCCCAAAAAGGTTGATTGAAAATTAACAGGGGAATTAAAACAATGTATCTTTCAGCGCGGGTGAGTATGCCCACTTTAGCGGTAAAGCCCAAGCCTTCTGCGCGGGCTTTGACATAAGAGACCAAGACTGAGCCTGCCGTCGCTAAAAAAGTAATTGCCGCGCCAAGATAATTTTGTTGCGTCAAAAAATAATAGAGCAAGCCGCCAAAGGTGATGAATTCCGCATAGCGATCGCTGACCGAATCGACAAACGCGCCGAAATCGCTGGGTTCGCCGCGCAAGCGCGCCATCGTCCCGTCAAAGACATCTACAATTACGGAAAGAAAGAGACACACGCCGCCCCAGAACATCTCCCCTTGCGCGAGGAGATAGGCGGCAAAAGCCGTGCCGACCAAACCAAGCAAGGTGATGGTATTAGGCGTTAAGCCGGTTCGATTTAAAAACATGCCGATCGGATCGAGAATTCCCTTGAAAATTTTGCGTAATTTGTCAGAAAATGTAGTTTCCTGCTTAGGCGATTGATTCACTTAGATCATTATCCTTTTAATTAGAGTCGTCCGCTTCAAATGCATCTTCAGGACCAACCAAGACATCGCGTTCTTTGCCGCCGCCTAAGGATGGACCTACGACATTCATCTCTTCCAACTGATCGAGCAAACGCGCGGCGCGTGGATAGCCGATTCTCAATCGGCGTTGTAATAATGAAGCGGAAGCGCGTTGGCTACTGCGGACAATTGAAACGGCTTGTTCAATCAAACCGTCATCGCCGCCGCCTTCAGATTCGTCCGGTTCGCGCAGAAGTTGTTCCCAGGGCGGGGTTTCTTCCGGCTTATCGGCGGTCTTTTGCCAATGCGCCACGATCCGCTCTACTTCTGCATCGGTGATCATTGCGCCTTGGGCGCGAATTGGGTTGCCAATTTCCGGGTTGAGGAAGAGCATATCGCCTTTGCCAAGCAAGGATTCTGCGCCGGTTGAATCTAAAATCACGCGGCTATCCACGCCGGAAGCGACGGCAAACGCAACGCGCGCCGGGAAGTTGGCTTTGATCAAACCGGTGACCACATCCGTAGATGGGCGCTGGGTAGCGACAATTAGATGAATGCCCGTAGCGCGCGCCATCTGCGCCAAGCGGACTAAGTTATGCTCCGTCTGGTCTGGAGCGGACATCATCAAATCTGCCAGTTCGTCCACCATGACGACAATGCGCGGCAGTGGCTTGCCTTCAGCTTTGCGCGAAATTTTGCGGTTGTAGGTGTCTAAATCGCGGGCGTGCGCGGATTCAAGCAGGCGGTAACGGTGTTCCATTTCCGTCACGACCCAGCGCAACACGCCGAGGATTCTTTGCAAGTTCGTTTCTACTTTGCCGTATAAGTGCGGCAAGCCGTTGAAGCGAATCAACTCAACCATTTTCGCGTCAATCATCACGAGGCGCAGATCTTCAGGCGTATTATTCATTGCCAAACATGCGGCAATAGACGTGATGCAGACTGATTTACCAGAGCCGGTTGCGCCGGCGATGAGCATGTGCGGCATACGCGCCAAATCCGCAACGACCGCGTGACCGGAAACATCTCTTCCCAGCCCCAGCGCCAAAGGCACGCCTAATTTATAAAACGCTTCGGATTCTAAAATTGCGCGCATTCGCACCACCGCGCTTTGCGTGTTGGGGACTTCAATGCCGACATACGGTTTGCCCGGAACTGGCGCTTCGATGCGTAAGCGTTGCGCGGAAAGCGCCAAAGCGATATCTTTCTCCAATGCGGCAATTTGCGCCACGCGGACTTTCATTAGATGCGCTTCTTCTTCATCCGTAGCGCCGGGCTTTTTGATGAAGCCGGGTTGTACGGCAAATTGCGTAACCGCCGGACCCACGCGATAGCCAATGACTGTGGCAGGAATGCCAAACTCAGCGAGCGTTTTCATAATCAAGCCGGCAGTTTGGTTGATCGTCCGTTCGTCAGCGCGGACGGCTGTTTCCGTCATCAAGATATTGAGCGGCGGCAAATCTTCGGCGCGCGGCAAAGGCTTGACCGCCTTTTCCGGTTTTTTATCTGAAGCTTTAAGCGCCGTGCGAAATTCGGGCGGTAAGGGTTGCGGCTTTTTCTTAGGCGCGATTGTTTTATTGGCTGGGGTTTCGGTCTCTTCCACAGTTTGCGGCGTAGGCGTAGCCACTACGATCACTGGCGCTTCGCCGGCAAAATGCAAAAGCCAGGCTTCCAGCCGTGACCACAAGCCAAAGCCGGTCATCACTGCCAGCGCCCAAAGGCTGAACAAAACCAGCGAACCCCAAAAAACTCCGATACGCCAAGCCAAGGTGACTAAGCCCCAGCCGAGCCTGCCGCCGCCCAAGCCGGACTCTGCGTCAAAGAGATTATTGCCAGTTAGTAAAGCGAACAAGCCCAAAGTTAGGAGAGCGGCGAGTTCAATTCCAATCACGCGGCTCCAGCGAATTTCCGGCGCGTCGCGTCGTAATAGATAAAATCCAAAATAGGCAATGCCAAAAATAACCAACACGCTCCCCCAGCCAAACCAAACCGAAAGCAGGTCGGCGAACAGGGCAAGCAGAGATTGATCGTGAGAAATCCCCAGCGCGGCAAAAAATAGAATGCACGCCAAAGCCAATAAACTTACGCCAATGGCGTCGCGAATGTAAGAGCCAAAGCGCGCGGTGAGGCGCGCTAATTTCGTCAGCCAATCGTTTGCCGCTTCGGCTTGAATTTGTTCTTGCTTAAACCTTCGAGGCGCAGGGGTTTGGGGCATGTTTATCCTTCGAGTTTCATGCTCAAGCCTAAGCGCTGTTGACTAGGCTCCACATGCAAAACGCGGACGTTGACGCGCGCGCCAACTGTGAGAATATCACTCAGGTTTTTTCCTTCAGCCTGCGGAATTTCAGAGGAATGAATCAAGCCTTCGACGTTTGCGTCTAATTTGGCAAACGCGCCAAAGTTCAAAATGCTGGTGATGGTGGCGGGTAAAATACTGCCTGCCGGAAAAACCTGCGCCGCATTGCTCCACGGATTCGGTTGCAGTTGTTTCAAGCTTAACGCTACGCGGCAACGCGCCGGAGCAAGCTCCAAAATTTTAACCATAACGCGATCGTTCACTTTCACGACTTGACTAGGATGCGAAACCCGCCCCCAAGAAAGTTCAGAGATATGGATCAAACCTTCCACGCCGCCTAAATCTACGAATACGCCAAAATCAGTCAGGTTTGTGACCGTGCCTTCCACACACTGCCCCGCCGCCAGCGAATCAAATAATTGGGCGCGCATTCCAGATTCGGCTTGCGCCGCGCGCTCTGAAAAAACCACGCGGCTTTCCGCTTCGACGCATTCAATCACTTTGACGCGCAAAGTTTTTGCCACGTATCCTTCTGCGTTGATTTCTTTCAGCGCGTTTTCCGGGGTTCCGGTTAGATCAATCAAATGGGAGAACGGCACAAAGCCGGCAACCCCTTCGCCTTCCGCCAACAACCCGCCGCGATTCCAACCGGTTATGAGGACTTCGATAATTTGATCGCGATTGTATAAATCTCGCGCATGATTCCAATCTACGGCTGGCTTTTCAGCGGATGAGGGCGGCGCTTCTTGCTTAACTTTTAGCTTGGTTTCGCCAACTGCGGCAGGTTTCACGCCCGCATATTTTGACTCTTCAGCCAGAACGGAAGCCCACCACTCCTCGCTGGTTGAATGTGCTGAATTTGAATGAGTCGCCTTTTCGTTCATCACGTTATGATCCTTCGGTTTCGCTTCAGATGTTTTCAAACCGGCGCTTTAATTTTCGCCGGCTTCCATTTCCATTTCAAGAATCGCTTTCGCCACCGCTTCAATCGCTACGCGCTGTTTGCGATATAAATCCGCTTCAGACATCGCCAAGCGCGAGGCAACATCGCGGACTTTACGCCCTTCGATGAATTTCATCTCTAGGATGTTGTATAAAATCCATTCAGTGGTGAATTTGCGCTCGCCTTTGGGTTTAACTTGATCCACGGCTTTTCTCAATAAAGTTCGTAAGGCGTTGGAGTGATTCCCCTCCGCATCCTGCGCGGCTAACTCGCGGACAATTTGAAGCTTCATCAGCGGATTGTTGGTCAGTTTGGGTCCGCCCCAATAATGCGTGAGCGCATCGCGCACCCAATTGAATAGGTCGGCTTCTTCGAGGGTTGGCTCTACCAAGAGGCTGGCGCGGGTATCATAACGCGAAGCGGCGCGCATCCGCTGAATCATTTCAACCTGCGGCTGGAGATCTGCCAGCGAATGGAAGAAGCGCTGTTGCATTTGGCGGTCGCCTAGCGCTAAGGCGGCGCGATCCGCAAGCAACCATAAGGCTTCGCGCTGGTCGTTTTCCATTGGTTGTGCGCCTTCCAACTTGGCGACGCCGAGCAAGCCCAAAAGCGGCAAAACTTCATCGCGATCCATTTCGGCGCGGCGTTGTTGATGCAAAGGCAGAACCCAAAAATTCCCCCATTGAAATTCATGGCGCGCATTGCCGTTGACCTTGCTCAAAATTTCAGTCAGACCCACTTGATCGAGCAGAGCGCGGTTGCCTGCCATAACAATCGGGGCGAGGGTATCGTCTTCCAAGGCGGCGATAAATGCCGCCGGCGCTTGCAGGTGATCTCTCACAGCGGCGAGCAGAGCTTCGAGAAACTGTTGCAAATCTCCCTGCGTGAGGAGGCGCTCTTCAATATTTTGAAGCATTTGCAATTCGTGCCGGTCGCGTCCAAAAAAGAGCAAGCGTTCCCAAACTGGCGCGGCAAAAGTGATCAGATGCTCCAATAATAAAATTGTCGCCACTACGGTGAGCGGCACGAAGGCGTTATATGGCGAGCCAAGCAAACCGCCGCCGCGCCGCACTACGGTCATCAAGGCTAAAGCGGTGGAAGCGGTGACGGGACCGCGCATGATCCATTTGAATAAGCGGCTCTTGATCACGCGGTCTGGCCAGGAGACGCCAAAGAACGCCACCGCGTACGCCATGACGATGATCAGCGCGGCGACCAAGATGTTGATGATAAGTAAAACGCTCCAAAAAAGGAGCGGGTGACTCGCGGCAATGCTTGAGCCGTATAAAAGATATGGATACGATCCCAAAGCTGGGGCAGTTGCGCCAGCCATGAGGTAGATCATGCGGCGGCGACCGAGATGCGTCAACATGCGGCGATAGGCGCGCACAAAGTTGATCGCCGCCCAAATCATCGCAAACACATAGAACAGCGTGAAGATTTCCGTCCAAAAAGTTCTTTGTAAATATGGAACCGGCAAACCATTTGGGACAATCTCCCCGACCAAATGCCCCAGAGCCAATAATGCCAAAAATCCGGCGGAGAGAAGGTACATGCCGCGTACCGCCAGCCGTCTTCTGCCGCGCGAGGGTCTTCCGGCGGTTACCAATAAAGCGTCTGAAAGATGTAGATAGGCGGCTGGCAGAAAGACAATCCCGATCCATTGCAGGCGCAGGAACAGGTCTACCGCTATGAGCGATAAGGTTTTATCTTGTAACGCTTCGGAGGTGAAAACCACGACCACGCATAAAAGAATCCCCGCAAACGAACGCGCTACGCGGTCGCGTAAATTGAACGAAAGCGAATATATAAAAAGCGAAAAAGCCGTAATGGCGATCCCCGCCGTGAGGATTTGATTCAGCGCCCGCAACCCCGCCAGCACGCCCTCCAGCCAACTCATGCCCATACAATCCTTCCAGTAAAAAACCTTACAAACGCTAAGTTATTTTAATAGCTTTGAGAAAAACAAAGCCACGTCTTGCGTTAGATAGTAATGGTCATTATACCCGCAGAATTCAAAGCCATTTTTTTGAGCGAAGCGAATAGCCGGCAGATTTTTAGATTGCATTTCCAGGATGTAACGCCCATGCGCGCGGGACGTCGCCCAGTCCTGTCCGGCGGTTAATAAAGCGGAGGCTACGCCTTTTCTTCTTGCCCCATCTGCCACGACCAAGTCCGTTACCCAAACGACGGAAGCAGTGCCTCTTTCCAGCAGGCTGATGTAGCCAACTGGGTCGGCGCCTTGCACAGCGGTGTACATCATGGATTTTCTGATCCAATCATCGGCTAAGGCGTAGCGGTTATGCGGATAAGTCACTTGAATGGAGCGCGGCAATTTCACTTCCCGAAAGGCGGCGTTGATCTGCCCAACTTCGCGGCGCAATTCCAACTGCCAAACCGCCTCGCTGGAAATATCGTGGTCAAAAGCCATCAAACGCGAAAGATCAGAAGCAATGGTCGGGCGAAGTTGAATTTCAGACATGACTAATCCTAAAAAATAATTTATTGATTCGGAACGACGCGAAGCGGAATAACGCAGGCGGGCAAAGCCGTGCCTTGATTATCAGTCACCACCAAGCGGATTTGATAATCGCCGGGGGTCAGCGCAGTTGTATCCCAGCGCCCAAGCGGCTGATCTACTTTCATTTCACGATCGGCCGAAATGGTCGCCCACACATCGCTCCCCAACGGAGCGACTTCATATTTATAAAATCCGAAATCAGGGATGTTGGCTGTGCCGATCAGATCAATTGTGCCTTTGACTTCTTCGCCGGGCTTGGGCGAGGTAATTTCCACTTGCTTAGGCGTGCAACCCAAAGCGTTGGGTCCCTGCGTGCTGGCTGGCACAACCGCAAACTGCGTCATCATCGCCGAAGAAAGCGTGCCGGTCGGCGTGGAAATAAAATCCAGGGTGGGGGTGGAGAGAAATGCCTGCGCTGGCAAACCCGGGAGAATAAAAGAAGCCATAAAGAATTCAAAGCAAAAGAAAATTAAAATCAAAATGGAAATCGCGGCGGCTTGACCCAAACGGCGCGTGGAAAATTCCTTTTCCAACTTATACACCGCTACTTGCCAATCCTGCCACGAGCGCCACAGCCAGCGAAAGGAAAATAAAGCGCCAATCGCCAGCAAGATATAAATCAAAACCTCGTATTCAGCGAGGAATTTATAAAATTCAGCCATTTCAAAAAATCAATTTCTAGATTGCGCGCAAAAAGCCGCGGATAATTTTTTCCATTTTAGGCGTGATCACTTTGCCCGCTTCGATCACTTCTTCATGCGTGGTAATGGTTGAACCATCCAAGTTAGCTTTGTTGCTCACGCCGGAAATTCCTAGCGCGCGCAAGTTACCATGCCGCGCCACGATCACTTCCGGCACAGTGGACATGCCCACAGCATCCACGCCGGCGTTGCGTAAAAATCTCAAATCCGCCGGGGATTCAAAGGACGGTCCGCTTAAGCCGGCATATACGCCTTCCTGTAATTTGATATTTTCAGCCTTAGCCACCTGACGCGCAATCTCACAATAAGCGCGATCATAAGCTTGGCTCATATCCGGGAAGCGCGGACCAAATTCATCTATATTTGGTCCCATCAAGGGATTTAAGCCAGACATGCCCATCAAGTTGAGATGATCGGTAATCAGCATCACGTCGCCGGGTTGAAAATCCGCATTCACGCCGCCCGCCGCATTCGTGACAATGAGACTATCCACGCCCAGCCGATTCATCACCCGCACCGGCAAAGTCACCTCCCCCATTGTATAACCTTCGTAGTAGTGAATGCGCCCCTGCATCACCAAAACATCCACGCCTTCCAATTGACCGATCACAAAGCGCCCAATATGCCCGAAGACCGTAGAAGTGGGAAAATACGGAATTTCGCTATATGGAATATAAACCGCATTTTGCACAGAATCAGCCAGCGCGTTCAGCCCGGAGCCGAGAATAATCCCCACTTTGGGTTTAATTGTAATTTTCTTTTGAACAGCTTGCGTCGCTTCGTCAATTTGAGCTAGGGAAATATATTTTTCCATTTCAATACCATCTTCTTAAAGATAAATGACTTTCGAGTTAATTCCCCAGCGCTCAATCGTCTTCGGCATTATAACAGAAATAAGCGCCTTGGCTTTTAGCCATAGATAAAATTGAACTCTTATGCTATCCTTTGAGAGAATGAAAAGCCATGCCCTCAAAGAAATGAACATACTCGCCTCGGGGATTTTATGGATCATGGGCGCCGCAATGGTTTTGATGCCCTTCCATTTACAGGCGCAACCGAGCGACATTCCGGCAGAGGTTTTATTCGTGCTGGGGATCGTCTACTTTGAATTTGCGCTTTCCATGCAAAGGCGTTTCGCCAAAAGCGATTTCCGCCAAAGAAGCCTAATCCGTATCATTTCTTCCGAAGCCGCATTGCTATTAATCGGCTTGGTATTTCTGATCGAACAATTCTGGATCGAAGCCGCAATTGTCTTGGCGGTTTCATTAAGTCAAATTCTATTTGCCGCTAAAAAATTTAAACGCTTAGAAGAACTGGATTTTTTAGCGTTGATCACGCCCGTCATCGGCTTATTCAGCGGCTTGTATCTTTTATTGAGCGGGGATTACTATCACGGGATTAATCTCGCCGGCTTCCGCATTCCGCTGGTCATCATCTTTTTTGGCGCGTCGCTCACCGGACTTTATGCTCTGCATTTCCCGGAGCATAAACTAGCTTTTGCATTCTTTCGCAGCCAAGCCCTGCCTTGGCTGGTTTGGTGCTTGGTATTCTTAATCAAAGTTTCCGCCGAACATGCCTTTGTGCCTTTTGTTTTTGCCGTCGTCATTTGGTTTGCTAAAAGCATCCCCTGGCATCGCATGACGCTTCCCGACCACGATGTGCTGGGCAGAAGAATGATGTTAGTCACCAGCGTATTAGCGCTGGCGATCCTCATCTTTTTAGGCGCATTACTAACGCTGATTGACCGCGCCGTCGCCGCCGAACTTGGGAATCTGCTCAAAGCCCGCGAAGCGACTTTCATCGTCTTTATGTTAATTATGCTGGCGTTGTATTATCAGGCAATTACCACCATATTAATGATCAACGGCTTACTCAGCGAACTCAACCATGTAGAAGGCGAAGAAGACCGCCGAATTGACGCGCACGAATCTGAAGGCGTAACGCAAACTTGGAACCGCCGACTCACGCGCTATCTCAGACCGTTCATCCTTTCCCAAGAGACCGTCAAAACCAGACTGCTTTCGCAAACCGACCAACTCAGTTTACTTTCCCGTCAACTGGAGAGCGAAAAGAAACGCAGTAAACAATTGCTCTTGCTCAACGAATTAAGCCAGCAATTAGAAAACCAGCTCGATATGCCGGTGTCCGCGCAATTGGCGGTCAACACTTTGGAGCAAGCATTAAATTTGACGTTGATCAGTTTATATACATACGAAGCGGATGCAAAAGACTTCGTACTGCTCACCAGCGTAGGTCCTTCCGCTTCCGACCTCCCCACTGGATATCGTCAAAGCATATCGGTTGGCGCTATCGGCCGAGCTGCGCGCCAAAGAAAAACGCAAATCATCAACGACGTGCGTTTAGACAGCGATTATATTTACTATGCCAACGAGACCAATCTAGCCTGCGTAATCGTGCCGATTATTTTCAACGGGCATGTGAACGGAGTCATCGTATTAAATGACGAAAAGGTTAACGCCTTCGGCAGTTATGCGATTCACTTAGCCGAATCGGTGGCGGCTGAATTGACGCGCTCGTGGGAGCGTTCGGGGTATCACAAAAGGCTGATGGATTTGATTCAGTCGGGGAGCCAGCTTTCAGCGATGGTCGAGCCGGAAGCCACTGCCAACGAGATCGCCGCAATCACAAAGGATATTCTGCAAGCGCGGTTTACGTTCATCCATATCCAGCTTGGGCAAACCGAGGGGGTTGTGCAAACTGCCTCGGCTGGGGAAGCGCCCAAATTGTTTGAAGCGCTCAAAAGTCCCGAACAGACCGATCCATTAATTCAAGCCGCATTTCGCGCGGTAGCCCCATTCCGCGTGCGAGACATCCGCAAGTATATGAAGAATTCTTCTTTGGAGATTGATCAAAATACGTTGCGCAGTATGTTGGCAATTCCGATCCGCTGGCATCGTTTAAGCATCGGCGTGATTTTAGCTTTCGGCAAACAAAACGAAGTTTTCTTCACTGAAAATGACGAAGCCCTAGCGGAACTGCTTTCCATTCAAGCCGCGGGCGCGTTTGAGAGCGCCTGGCTTCAACAGGAATTACGCGCTTCGCTCCGCACGACGAACCTGCTCTACCGCCTCAGCACGCACATCATCCAAGCTGAAAACTTACACGCCGCCGCGAAAGAGATCGCGCAAACCGCTTACAAATTATCCAAAGCGCAAAACGCCGGCATTATCCTGCTCTCAGAAGAAGACGAAATTGAAGCTGAAGTGGAGATTACCGAACGCGGCGAAAACGTAGAAATCTCGCACCCCTTTGATCTGATCGAGCAGGTCCTGAAATCCGGGCAGTTGATTTATATGCCCGGCGAAAATTCCATGATGCGGGTGTGCCTGCCGATTCAAACTCCGATCCGCAGGTATGGCGCATTGTGGATTAATATCCCAGACGACCATCAATACAAACAGACCAACCCAGCCGATTTACAAACGCTGGTCAATCAAGCCGCCATCGCTTTGGAACGTTCGCTTTTGTTAGTTGAATCGCAACGTCAAGCCGCCGAGATTCAAGCCGCATACAATACGCTTGAAGTAACTTACGACCAAACGCTTGCCGCATTAACCTCCGCGCTGGATGCCAGAGATCGAGAGACTGAAGGTCACTCCGTGCGCGTGAGCAAAATGGCGCTCAAACTTGGCGAAGCGCTGAAACTCTCGCATGAGGAATTAAAGGTTTTGGAACGGGGCTCGCTCTTGCATGATATTGGAAAAATTGGCGTGAACGATAGCATTTTGCACAAGCCCGGCGCGCTCAATGAAGCCGAGTGGAAAATTATGCGCACACACCCGGAAATTGGGGCAAAAATCGTACAAGGGATTCCCTTTTTAGAGGATACAATTCCTTTAATTCGTCACCACCAAGAACGGTGGGATGGAAGCGGCTACCCATACAAACAATCTGGCGTAGAGATACCGCTTCTGGCGCGCATGTTTTCAGTCGTGGATGCATTTGACGCATTAACCAGCAATCGTCCCTATCGTCAAAAAATTTCAAGCGAGGAAGCCCTTAAGTATCTCCGCGAGCAATCCAACATACTCTTCGACCCGCAAATTGTGAGCGTTTTTGAAAAACTGGTTCTGGAAGATTTGGCTTTTTTCAAAAATATCGAATGAAACAAAAAACGTCCGCACAAAGGCAATTGACGCAGGAAAATCTGGTTTCCGTTCTGCCTGCATTCATCTTTGGGATTGCCATGCTGGCAATCACAATCGTGACCATCCTCGGCATGGGCGCTATTCAAGAGCCGAAAATCCGCGCATTTTTAGCGGCTTACGGAATTTCAGGATGTTTGTATTTAGGCTTGTATTATTATTTCTATCGCGCCTCGCCAAACAAAAACCTTTTCGCGTGGGTCAACGCCGTAACTTCCGGGTCGGCAGTCGGCGGGCTAATTTACTTTGTCCCTCAAGATTTTTATTATTTACTTTATACGCTTATTTTCATTGGCGCGCTAACTACGTCTATCATCTCCACGCGCGCGCCGGTTTATTTCTTTATTAGCTGGATCGCCGTTCTGCATTTTATTAACTATTGGCTTCGCCCAATTACGCTAGACGCCTGGGTGACGCATGGCGGCTTATTTTTGTCGGCGTTGATCGTCGCCGAAGTGATCCAACAAGTTAAAACGCTAGCGTTCACGCAAATTAAGCGGCTGGAAATTCTCAACGAAGTCAGCCAGCAAATCATCTCCACATTGGATAAGGATCAAATCCTCGCTTTATTAAATGCCGCGCTTCAAAAAGTTCTCGAAGCGGATTCGTACTATATTGGCATTCTCGAAGGCGATGAAATTCACATGCAACTTTTCTATGACGACGGCGAATACTTCAATGGCGTTAAACTAGATAAAGCCGGTTCGCTCTCGGGGCGGGTGATCGAAAATCAAGAAAAGCTCTTCATCCCCGATTTACAAATTCAAAATTTACAACAGCGCGGCATAAAGTTTAAGTTGATCGGGTCGCGCAGGCTTTCGCGCTCATGGATCGGCGTGCCAATGCGCGGCGGTTATACTAACGGCATAATCGCCATCGGCTCTTATCAGCCAAACACTTTCAATCAAAGCGATCTTGAGCTTTTAAACAACATCGCGCAACGCGCCGCGCTCGCCTTAGACAACGCCTATCATCACCAGCGCGTCCAAGAAGAAGCTCGGCTCGATAGTTTGACGCGCGTTTACAATCACGGCTACTTCATCCAAGCCTTACGCGAAAAAGCCGAGTTTTGCAAATCCACCGCGCAACCGCTCAGTTTAATCATGCTGGATATTGATCACTTCAAACGCTATAACGATTCATACGGTCATCAAATTGGAGATCAAGCGCTGATTGGTCTGTGTGATTTCATCCGCAAGAATATCAAATCTGGAGATTTGGCTGGTCGTTGGGGCGGCGAAGAATTTGCGATCGCCCTGCCCAACGCCAACGCCGAGCAGGCTTTGCAAGTCGCAAAAAGAATTCAAAGTTCTATGGAAAGATTCAGCCTGCGCCTGCCAGACGAGAAAACCATCCCCGCCCCCACCGTCAGTCAGGGCATCTCCGTCTATCCGCGGGAAACGGCTGATATTTCCAAATTGATAGACCTAGCCGATAAGCGCCTGTATCTCGCCAAAGAACGCGGTCGTAATCAAATTGAACCTGCCGCGCCTACCGATCCGTAGCGCTATTGCAAAATTTCGCGCAAAGCCTGTACAGCTTGCTCCACGCCCGCGTCATTTATCCAATAATGCGTCACCCACCGAAAACGCCGCGCCCCTGCCGCTTCCACTAATACGCCGCGTTTCTTCATCGCTTTTGTAATTTGATCCACGCTCAGTTTAACGTCTTCAGATAATTCAAAATAGACCATGTTGGATAAAGGACTCGCCGCCAACTTTAATCCCGGAGTTGGTTGCAACAACTCATACATTTTCCTCGCCCGCGCATGGTCTTCCTCTAAACGCCCAATCATTTTCTCCAACGAGATCAAACCCGCCGCCGCTAACACGCCCGCTTGCCGCATTCCTCCGCCGAGCATCTTCCGCAAGCGCCGCGCCCGATTGATAAAGCCTTGCGGCCCAACCAACATTGAACCGACCGGCGCAACTAAGCCTTTACTCAAACAGAACATTATCGAATCGGCAGGCGCAACTAACTCCCGCACATCCACATTCAAAGCGACGGCGGCATTGAAAATTCTTGCGCCGTCAATATGCAAGCGCAGGTTATGCTCTCGCGCAAGCTCGCCCACCTGACGAGTATATTCCGCCGTAAGCGGAATACCGCCGCAAGCGTTCTGCGTGTTTTCGATGCAAATGAGTCGCGTAATGGCGTGGTGCACATCGTCAGTTTGGATAGCGGCGCGAAGGTCTTCTAAAGCCAGAGCGCCGTCCGCTTGATTTGTGATTGGGTGCGGATAAATCCCGCCCAGCGCAGACATTCCGCCTGCCTCATTGATATAAATATGGCTTTGCGCGCCAACCAGCGCTTCATCCCCGCGTTGACAGTGAACTAAAAGCGCGAGCAGATTGCCCATCGTGCCGGAAGGGACGAAAAGCGCGTCTTCCTTGCCGAGCATTTCTGCGGCTTTGGCTTGCAGGGCATTCACGGTAGGGTCGTCCATGAAAACATCGTCGCCCACTTCGGCTTCCGCCATCGCTTCGCGCATTTCCGGCGTGGGCTTAGTGACCGTATCCGAGCGCAGGTCTATATAGTTCATTATGCTCCTTTTGTTTCTTGTTCCCCTACTCGTAGCGCTTCACTTCTTCCAAAGCGTCGTGCAATTCCTGCGGTAATTCTGCCTGAAACGTGCGCGGTTCTTTTTCATTCGGCAGGATGATTTCCAAACGATAAGCATGAAGAAAATGGCGGTCGAGTTGAACGGTTGGGTTTCTTTTTCCGTAGATCGTATCGCCAACGATGGGACAGCCTAAGAATTGACAATGTAAACGGATTTGATGCGTGCGCCCAGTGTGCGGATGAAACTCCAGCAGGGTATGCTGTTTGAATGTTTCCAGCGTTTTATATTCGCTCACCGCTTCGCGCCCTTTATTGGGCGAAACGATCGCCATCTTTTTGCGGTGGCTTGGATCGCGCCCAATCGTGGCTTCTACTCTGCCGGTTGGCGTGGGCGGTTTTCCATCCACTAAAGCCAAATATGTCTTTTCCACTTTTCGCAAACGGAATTGGTCTTGCAACCAGCGATGCGCCCTCTCATTTTTAGCCAGCACAATCAAGCCGGAAGTATCTTTATCCAAGCGATGCACCAAGCCCGGGCGCTCTTCGCCGCCGATACCTTCAAGTTCAGGATCATAGCCGAGGACGGCATGAACCAGCGTCCCGGAAGCGTGGCCCGCCGCAGGATGAACCACCATACCAGCCGGCTTGTTGACCACAATCAGATCGTCATTTTCGAAAATAATATCCAGCGGGATATTTTCGCCGATCAAACCGCTGGGAGCCGGCGGCGGGATACGAACTTCAATCTCTGCGCCGCTTTCAATGCTCTGCCCGGATTTTTTAGCGGGAATATTATTAATTAAAACGAAACCTTCTTCAATCAGCCCTTGCAAACGCGCGCGGGAAAACTCAGGCAAGCGCGTAACGAGAAATTTATCCAAGCGTTCGGCTTGCTCGCCGGAGTAAGTAAACTTTTCAACGCGTTCGTTCATATCGTATTCCCATCAGTTGAAAGGGCTTCATCTACCGGCGCGTTCGTTTTTTTTCTTTCGCTCAGCCAATAACCTAAAGCCAAAAGAAAAACGCCGACGTTGATGCTCGCATCCGCCACATTGAAAATATAAAACTTGCCGACAGAAATAAAATCGGTCACTTGACCGACGGTTAACCGATCAACCAAATTTCCGAGCGCGCCCGCCAAATACAAGCCGGCGGCAAGGCGCAAAATTTTATCGTCCTCCGCAATTTGACGGTAGAAATATAAAACCGCGCCGGCGACTAAAAGCGCGACCAGCGTAAAAAGAACGCTTCCATTCTGAAGCAGACCGAACGCCGCGCCTGTATTGTAGATAAAAGTCAGCCGCGCATACGGGGAAAGCCAGCTTAACGAATCCGGAAGCCACGAACCATTGAGCGGGATATTTGAACGTACCAGCCATTTGGTCCATTGATCTAACAGCACGACAATGCCAACAGTTAAAAATAAAGGCAGATATCTTTTGAAAAGAGCTTTCATCATGGTTTATCTTCTACAGTTGCTTGCGCCTGCGCCGCCAACGCCGCTTGCGCTTTTTCCTGCCGCTCTTTGAGCCAAACGCCCAACAAAAGCACAGCCACGCCAATTGAAATTGAAGCGTCCGCTATATTGAAAACGGGGAAAACGCTGATTGAAATAAAATCAGTGACTTTACCGCTCAATAAACGGTCAATCAAATTTCCGGCGGCTCCAGCCAACTGCAAGCCCATCGCAACTTTCAAGGTCCAGTCTTCGGCTTCGACGCGCGGGAAGTAATAAACGATCGCGCCAATGACCACGAACGCTAAAACGGTAAAAACCAAATTGCCATTTTGAAACATGCCAAAAGCGGCGCCGCTGTTATACCAATGCACAATCCGCGCGTATGGATACAGCCAAGTCAAACCGTCCGGCAACCACTGCCCGCCAAATTCAATGTTCTCGCGCACCAGCCATTTCGTCCACTGATCAAGCGCGATCAACGCGCCCGCTACGCCAAACAAAATTAAATAATCTTTCACTTTCTGATTCAACGCACACCTCAAATAAAATAATCGGTCAATTTTACCGCAAGAACATGCGGTACTTTACCGCAGGAACACGCGGCGCTTTACCGCACGAATGAACATGTGGGGAGTGTCTAATTCTATGGGCTTTTAAAAGATTTAACCGCAAAGCTCGCAAAGAGCGCGAAGAAATCCTTTATAAATTTCTGCGGACTCTGTGTTCTCGGTGGCGAAAGGCTCTTTGCCCATTCTTTTAGACACTCCCAACACGCGGTACTTTACCGCACATAAACACGCGGGACGCGCGCGCTGATGTTGGTCATCACTTCGTACTCATTCGTGCCAGTCCAATCCGCCAGTTCTTCAACCGTAATTCCATTGCCAAGTAAAATCGCCTCATCCCCCACTTTCACATCGTCAGCGCCCACATTGACCATGAATTGATCCATGCAGATTCGGCCAACTTGCGGATATGCTTTTCCGTTGATCAAGACTCGACCTTGATTGGACATGCGCCGGAAGTAACCGTCCGCATAGCCGCAGGGGATGGTCGCCACGCGCCGCGGACTCCCCTCTGCCTGCCACAACGACCCATAGCTGACTCCCCGCCCGGGCTGGGCGATCTTGCTATATGAAACTTTTGATCTCCAAGTGAGCGCCGGTTTAACTTCAATCGTCTTCTCAACGTCACGCGCGGGATAAACGCCATAAAATAAAACGCCGGGGCGCACCAGATCATAATAACTTTGCGGAAGCAATAAAGTGGCGCCAGAATTCGCCGTGTGTTTAATCGGCGGGGTTGGCGCACTGCGTTTTCGATAAATAGATAATACTTCTTCAAAGCGCTCTAATTGCGCTTGGGCGGAAACCTGCCCAGCGCGCAAATTTTCCGCGGGAGTTTCTGAATTAGCGAAATGCGTGAAGATGCCTTCCACTTCTAAATGCCGGCAAGCCAAAGATTTTTCAATGAAAGCTTCAGCTTCATATTCGTGAACGCCGATGCGCTCCATGCCGGTATCAATCTTCAGATGCACTTTGATTCGCCGGGAAGTGGATTCTGCTATTTGTTCAGCGGCAGTTAACAGGTCCAGCGATGAGGCGGCGAGGGTTAAATCATGCTCGCAGAAATCGGGCAATTGTTCGGGCAGAGTCCCGCCCATCACCAAAATCGGAGTCGCGATTCCTAACTTACGCAGGTGAAGCGCTTCTTCTACCAAAGCCACGCCGATATAATCCGCAAACGGCGCGATGAACGGCGCAACGCCATCCACGCCGTGACCATAAGCATTGGCTTTGAGGACTACTAAAACTTTTGCGGGCGCAACCTGCTTGCGGATATTTTCAAGATTGCTTTTTAATTGCGCGAGGTTGACTTCGAGATAAGTGGGGCGCATTATTTCCGCCAATGATATTCAACATCCGGTTCAGATTCGGGCGGCGGACTCATGCCAAAGCCTTCGGCGCTGAAACCGTTCTTTTCATAAAAGGCGCGCGCATTTTTATTGGCTTGATGCGTGTAAAGCCAAAGATGTTTCGGGGATAAAGTCCGCGCATAATCCAGCAGAGCTTGCCCAATGCCGCGGCGATGATACATGGGGTGCACATAGAGGCGATCTATAAATTCGCCATGTATGCCCAAATAACCAACCGCCAGCCCGTCGAATTCATAAACGAATAATTGATCTTCAGCAAGAATCACCCGCTGAAAAAATTCACGCGCGTCTGCGAGCGTGTGACCCAAGCGCTGGTTTAGCCCGGGCATGGCGACGTTCATCGCGTCAAACCAAAATTGGGTGACGGTTTCAAAATCTGTTTCACGATACGGACGAATCATTTTGCTCCTTAAATAATCAGCGGACGGATTATGCCGCCCGCTGATTGTACTGCCACGCGCCAGAAAAAACGATTAGAGAAAATTTAGGCTGACCGGTAACTTAGATTTTGCCGGCTACATAATCCAGCACGTCAATTTTTGTGAGAATGCCAACTGGCCGGCTATGCTCGGCGATGATCAAAGCGTAACCAGCCGTGAGCGAGGACATGGCTTCCTCGAGCGGCGTTTCTGACGGGAAGACCGCGCCAGCGTTTTGAACGAGCGCATCAATTGGCTCTTCATTACTATGGTCGTGTTTTTCGAGCATGTGATTGAGCAAATCTACTTCTTCGATCAGCCCGACCAACGCGCCATCTGCCCCAACTACCGGCATTTGCGAGATCGCGTTTTGGTGCATGACGGTAACGACTTTGCGAATCGAATCGCCAATGACTGCGGTGTATAAAATTTTATTCGGCTTGGCAAACCATAAATCGCCGAGCGCCGTTTCGCCAAATTCCGTAGTGAGGAAGCCAAACTCGCGCATCCATTTGTCGTCATAAAACTTGGAAAGATAACGCGAGCCGCTATCGGGCAAAATCACAATCGGTAAACGCTCGCCGCTTAATTTACGGCAATACTTGAGCGCTCCGGCAATTGCCGAGCCAGAAGAGCCGCCGGCAAAAATCCCTTCCTGCTTGACCAATTGACGCGCCCATAAAAATGACTCGCGGTCTCCGGCGCGTTCAATCGCATCCACCACCGTAATATCCGTTGCGGATGGTAAAAAATCTTCGCCAATGCCTTCAACCTTATATGTTTTAGGATACGCGCCCGCTGGAATTTTGCCTTTGTTCTGCCAAATTTCAGTCAGGATCGAGCCTTCAATATCTACGCCCACAATTTTGATTTGCGGATTTTTAGATTTGAGATACCTGCCCACGCCAGAGATCGTTCCGCCAGTACCCATGCCGATGATCACATCGGTCACGCGGCCTTCCGTCTGCTCCCACAACTCCGGGCCGGTACTCAACTCGTGCGTTTTTGGGTTATCGGGGTTGTGATATTGATTCGCTAAAATGGCGTTGGGAATTTCACGCGCAAATTTCTTTGCGACTTCATAATAAGAGCGCGGATCCTCCGGCGCAACGGCAGTAGGCGTGATGATGACCTTCGCCCCATAAGCGCGAAGCAGGAGGATTTTTTCGTTGCTCATTTTATCGGGCATGACGAAGATAGTTTTATAGCCCTTGAGCGCCGCCGCAATCGCCAGACCTACGCCGGTGTTGCCGGATGTCGCTTCGACAATCGTTCCGCCTGGTTTTAGCTCGCCTCGTTTTTCAGCCTGCTCGATGATGTACGCCCCTACTCGATCTTTGACCGAGCCGCCTGGATTCATAAACTCTAATTTTGCATATAGCGGAACGGGCAAATCTTTGCCGATTCGTTCCAATTTCACCAATGGGGTATTGCCCATCGCCCCAAGCACATTGTTAAATACTCTTCTCTCTTTGGATTCAGATAATCCGGTCATTCTTTCTCCTTGGTTGAGATGAGGGTATTATAAACTGACTTCGTAATCAAACCACACAACAGATTATCCAAGAGCCTTAACGCAAGGTCGCTAAGACGCTAAGTTTTAGCTCGCCTTTGCGATAAAAGCCTTAGACTATTGGAAGGTCAAGAGCTTTAATACAAGGTCGCCAAGACACTAAAACTCAACTCGCCTTTGCGACTCTGCGCCCGACGCCCCTCTTCAGTTTGTTGCGGTTGCGGAATATAAACGCTGAAAAGCGCGCCGATTGCAAAATTGACGATCACATCCGCCGCCTTTGCCATTCAGCCCGTCTGAGACCATGTGTCCGCTGGGATCGGTCAAGTTGACTGGCGCGTTGTTGACGTAGGCATAGCGATCCAAACCTTGCACGCCTGCGGGGATGACGCTGTCCGCTTGGGTGAATCTGTCTAATTCTCAAACCTGACAGGTTTTAGCATGGCGCTTGATCATCAAACTTCTCTGAGTATGAATGGAATTGTTAATCCTGCTTCTGATGAAACCTGTCAGGTTTTTATTGGTGGAGAACGCGCCTTCGCCTATCAGCCCGTCTGAGACCATGTGTCCGCTGGGATCGGTCAAGTTGACTGGCGCGTTGTTGACGTAGGCGTAGCGATCTAGTCCCTGTGCGCCTGCGGGGATGACGCTGTCCGCTTGGGTGAAGCGTCCTAGCGAGGTGTCATACCAGCGGGCGTTGTCCACTCGCCAAAAAACGGCTCGGGATGCTTCGCGATAGAACATGAGACCAAAATCCGAAGTGTAGGAATATTGTCCCGTGTAGGTATATTTCGTTTGCTCAGCGCCAGATGAATAGCGCACTTCACCCTCGCACAGCATCCCGAACGAAGTGAGCGGGCAGGCTTTGTCCTTATGAGATGCTTCGCGATATTTCATGTCAGAAATGATCGCGCCAGTGGAATCAGTTATTAAGCTTATGCTTCCCAAGTGGCTGGTCATGATTAAATAAATTATAGTGTAAAATTATTTTCAATCAAGGAGTTAGAAAATGAAACTGAAAGTAATTGTTCATCCTGCCGAAGAAGGCGGATATTGGGCTGAAGTGCCAGCAATTGCCGGTTGTGCAACACAGGGCGAAACTTTGGAAGAGTTATTTGACAATCTTCACGAGGCAATTGAGGGATGCTTGTCTGTTGACGTTCAACCTGTTCAACAAACACAAGATAGCCAAGTACTTGAAATTACAGTATGAAAACGGTCAAGGGTTCTGAGTTTGCAAAACTATTGGAAAAGCACGGCTGGAAATTATTGCGAGTCAACGGAAGTCATCACATTTACGGGAAGGAGGGTTTTATCGAAAGAATCTCCATCCCGCTTCACGGAAATAAACCGCTAAAGGTTGGTTTATTGCGGCATTTAATGAAGGTGGCAAACTTAAAAGAAAGCGATTTGTAAATTGCCCAAATAGTTGCGATAATGAAGCAAAAATCAAGCGCTTAGCAACTTCTATTTTGGTTGTTGAACTTCAAAACACGCAGGTTGTTGATCGCCAATCAATAAATTATAAAAGTCTTTTATGCTCATACCAGTAACTTCTTCAAATTGGGGAGTATTTACCCAGAAGGGATATCCTATTAATGTCTTAATGTCTATAGAATCAGATGGACTAGCCAATGCAATTCTCAGATCGCTAATTTGATTATCCCCTATATTTGGGCATATTTTATGTGCATTATTTTCGCCATCTTCTGCACGTCCTGGAAAAATGAGAACAATTTTCAGTTTCTCGTACACTGCATAAAGACTATATCCCCTAGTTGGACCTATGTCGAAATATATCTCGTCGGGTAAGCCTATTCTGCGATATACATCTATCAATGAATATTTGAGCAAATGTTTATCATTATAGGCGGGGAAACCGCTAGATTCATGAATTTCGCTTGTGAAAACAATATTCTTGACAATATCATGTTGATCAGTGTTTACGCTCATATACATAGCCATTTGGACTGGGGTAGTTTCGTTCATTTGTGTAGCTATTGATATTGTATAAAGTGTATTTATCTCTGTACTTCCTGTATCATCACGCCGAATAGGTTGATTAGTTGAGTACATTTCAAGAATTTGTTTGGCTTCAATCCATTGCGTTTGCCCAGGCGTTATCCCTAAAAAACAAGGCAAATCACACCCACCATTGTTTTGCAAAATACTGAATAAACTATCTTGCACGGATGGTAACAAGGTTGAGAAAGGTGTGTTTGTTATTTTTTTAGGTATAACCGAGGTATTTGTTGACACAGCAGTGATATTTTCCATCGGTACTAGGGTGCTTGATTTTCCTTGACAGGCAACAAAAATAAAGCTAATTATTATGAGCCAATAAATACTATATCTTTTTAGGCTCATGGCAAATACCTATTACTATATAGCCAATTAAATTGATCCTTCATAAATTCTCTCCTGCCATTTCCTAAATCATCGTTCCGAAAACCATGATTTATATCACCTGATCCATCAAGTACCCAATTCATATACAGATCGGCAAAATGTTCCATTTTTTTCTCTTTAATACATTTGGGCGAACTTGTGTTATTACATGCTGATGAATAACCCATTCTCGCTGGATGTTCCAAGCATGATGAATCATTGACACATAAGAAGCCTTGATATTCTCGCACCCATGCATTGCCAGTACCGCCGTCTATATTGTTCCCTTTGTAAGTAAATGCATCTAGATCTGATGCCATAAGCCCTGATAAATTATCGAGTACATGCCCAAACTCATGCAGAGCATTGGATAAATTCATAGCTTGGTGACAGGTAATTGAATTGCCTTCTGTAACACAGTTTCCTTCTTCTGGGATTGGGTCGCCTAAAACGGTAATGGAAAACTCTCCATGAGTACTTCTAAAAGCATCCAGCGGCGATGCATAGCCTTTATCTTTGAAGGAGTTGAACAGTTTTACGCCAGAGCGAGCCGCCGCATTGGCAACTGTCCACTTTTGTTTATTTGACAACCCAGAAGTAGTTATTCCAAAATCTTTCAAGATTGTATCCGCATGTTTACAAGATTCTCCTATTTCACCACAGGCTTCAACATGTCCTGTAGGGTCAGTATATTTGAGCGGATTATTGCTCACATACGCATACCTATCATGGCCCTGCACGCCTGCGGGGATGATGCTGTCCGCTTGGGTGAAGCGTCCTAGCGAGCTATCGTACCATCTTGCGTTGTAGAACATGAGACCGAAATCCGAAGTGTAGGAATATTGTCCCGTGTAGGTATATTTCGTTTGCTCAGCGCCAGATGAATAGCGCACTTCGCCCTCGCGAAGCATCCCGAACGAAGTGAGCGGGCAGGCTTTGTACTTGGTTTCGTTGATCACAGCGCCATTGGCGTCGGTGATGAGTGAAGTCGAGCCGAGATGGTCGGTGAGGATGAAGTTGAGCGTTCCGTTTTTTCGCATCTTGTCCCCTTGCGGGATCGCGATCTGTTGAGTCCCGGCGTAGTAGTATTTGGTGATTGTACTGCCGGTCACTTCGTAGTAATTGCCGACGAAGAAGGTGGTAGTCGAGCCGAGGTTGGTGGGTCAGGACGGATTTTACTCTCTTTCCGTCGCCATCGTAAGTGAAGGCGGCGCTAGCGAAGAGCGGCACAGAAGGCGTAGGAGTAGCAGACGGCGTGAAGGTCAGCGTGGGCGTGGGGGTGACGGAAGGCGTAAACGTAGGCGTTGGGGATAACAGGGTGGGCGTAGGCGAGACTTTCAGCGTGGGCGTAAAAGTTGGCGCGGGCGTAGAATCGGAAAGCGTATATTCGATCACCAATTTGGGGCGTTGAGTGACGGCGGAGCTATCCGAACTTTTATAGAAGAAAGCGTCGTTCAATTCCGCATCGGTCTTCAGGAAGAAGCCATTGTTAGCAAATGTGCCGTTCGCCAGTTCTTGCATCTTGCTCGCATCCAAGGGGATGATTTTTTCCGTGCCGGTGGCTTCGTCGTCTAACACCGCAGTCGAGCCGATCGGCGTCAATTCGCGGTCATTCTCTCCGTTGGCGCCTGGCGTTTGCCAATTTACGCCGCTGGCGGAAACGTTCCAAGTGGCTTCGTTTTCGCTGAACGGCGTTTTCAAACGATAGACTTCTCATCCCTGCTCAAGCCGCCGTCCTCGGCGGCGGGGACGCCGCCTTGAGCGATGGTTTGTAAAATTTATTTCGACCGACTACTTAGCGAATTTCCATTTCAAAATTAACATGAGTATAACTGAAGCTCAATCAAAAAATCTCTCGTCAGAATCTGACGAGAGATTAGAAACGCGCTTCATTTATCTAGCGCAGAGCCAGAAGGCAAACTAATAAACCGGCAAATTCGTATCCACTTCCTTTGCCCAAGCGTTGATTCCGCCTTTGAGATTTTTCACCTTTTTGAAGCCTGCGCTGGATAATAACTCCAGAGCGCGCATCGAGCGGGTTCCGCCTTTGCAGAAGACGACCATATCTTCCGCGCTGTCCAATTCCGAAAGTCTTCCCGCCAGTTGACCCAAGGGGATATTGATGGCATTCGGCAGTTTGGAAATCTCCAATTCATGCGGCTCGCGCACATCCAGCAATTTGAGTTGATCATGTTTAACGCGCTCAGCCAATTCTACGGCAGTCACGTCAAAGGAAGAGATCGCATCGCTTTCTTCATGGTCATGGCTGGGCACGCCGCAAAACTCTTCGTAATCAACTAGCTGTTTGATATCCGCATTGGGGCCACACACGCGGCAATTGGGATTCTTCTTTAGCTTGACAAAATCAAAAGTCATATCGAGGGCGTTATATAAAAGTAAACGTCCAATCAACGGTTCGCCAATGCCGAGCAAAACCTTCAAGGCTTCTGTGGCTTGAAGCGTGCCAATCGTGCCGGGCAACACGCCCAGCACGCCGCCCTCCGCGCATGAAGGGACTAAGCCGGGCGGCGGCGGCTCAGGGAATAAACAACGATAGCACGGACCTTCCTTTGCGTAAAACACGCTCACCTGACCTTCAAAACGGAAGATCGAAGCGTAAACATTCGGCTTGCCGAGAAAAACCGCCACGTCATTGGTTAAGTAACGGGTTGGGAAATTATCAGTTCCATCGAGAATAATGTCGTAGTCAGCGGCGATGCGCAGGGCATTTTCGGAAGTGTAGGGTTCGTTGTAAACGTCAATTTGAATATCGGGATTCAAATCCATTAATTTGGCTTTGGCGCTCTCCACCTTTAATTTGCCGACGGAAGCCGTGCCATGAATCACCTGACGTTGTAAATTGGAAGAATCAACCACATCGTAATCCACCAAACCCAAACGCCCCACACCCGCGGCGGCGAGGTAGAGCAACGTAGGCGAACCAAGCCCGCCCGTGCCGACAATCAACGCGGATGAGTTTTTCAGTTTGCGTTGACCTTCCAAGCCTACTTCGGGAATCAAAAGATGGCGGGAGTAACGCAGAATTTCTTCGCGAGAAAGTTCAGGGAGCATCTTAACCTCCCGCAATAGACGGGATGATCATAATCTTCTCGCCGTCTTTGATCGGCGTATCTACGCCTTGTAAGTCTTTGATATTATTTTCGCCAACAAACAAATTGACGAACGGGCGCAAGTCGCCTGCTTCATTGAACAAATGCGGTTTGAGCGCCGGATATTGCTTCGTCAGGTCAACCAACGCTTCTGAAATATTTACTCCGCTTACGTTCACGTCGGCTTGACCATTGGTATAGGCGCGTAATGGGGTTGGGATTCGTAAAACTGGCATGGATTTTCTCTTTTCTGTTTATATTTCTTTTTACTCATTTTTAGATCGCGAAAAATTAGACATTACTGAAATAATATTCCAAAGGCATTTCAGAGAAACCTTCGGGGCGTTTTCCTCAACCGCTAAAGTCCGTTCTCTAGACGAACAACTGCACGTCTGCATCGGCGGCATATTCGAGGAAAGTCGCCGCGCCGCCAATCTCCGCCTGCGGAATAAATTCGTCTTTTTTGAAGCCGAAAACGTCCATCGTCATTTGACAACCGATCAGGCGCACATTCAATTCCAAGGCGAGGTCGCGCAATTCTTCCAGCGAAGCCACGCCTTTATTTTTAAAAGTCTGTTTCATTAGCGAAGTCGCCAGATTTTCAAAGCCCGGCGCGTTTGAGGTTAACAAATTTGGCATGTTCCACGAAATATTCTGAAACGCTTCCGGTCCAAAGGGCATTTTCATCGGCATGGCTGGGTTGCCCAACGGCGAAACCAGCGCCGTCACTTCGGGCTTGAGCAACGTCAAACCGTAAAAAGTGAAAAAGATTCCTGTCTCCCAGCCCATTGAAGCGGCGGCAGTGGCGAGAATGAAGGGCGGATAAGCCCAATCGAGCGTCCCTTTACTGGCAATCAGCGCCAAGCGTTTCGGCGCATTCGGATTTGACTTTGCCATGCTATGCCTTCCTCAAAAAGAAAATAAATTTCTCGCCTTCTTCCGAAGAACGCAATAACTCGTTACCCGTCTGGCGACTCCATGCCGCAATATCCGGCGGCGACCCTGCATCAGTGGCGATCAACTTCAAAATTTGCCCCGATTCCAACGTTTTCATCGCCTGAGTCGTCTTCGCAATTGGCCAGGGGCAAAGCAAACCCGTGCAATCCAACAAAACATCTTCTTTCAAAATAAGATCATTCATTTTATTTTTCCTTTATCCTTTCAATCTAGAACCTAGAACCTAAAACCTAAAACCTAAAACCTGAAACTTATTCTCCAACTACAATCTCTTCTTCATCATATCTCGACCGATCTTCAGTCAACTTCCAAGAACGATGGCTGACTGATTTGCCTTGATCTACCCGCGTGATGATATAAGAAAAGAACGGTTGCGCCCATTCGCGATCGTATTCCGAAGGCACGTTCGGGCAATCCGGATGTGAATGAAAAACGCCAATCAGACTCAAACCTAGTTCGTCTGCTTGCAGTTCGGCTTTGAGATAATCCTCCGGCGTGAATAAAAAGCGGTTATGCCGCGCTTCATCCTCGCGCGCATTGCCTAAAGCCAAAACTTCTTTCACTTCCCCGCCCACGCCGAGCAAAAAGCCCGCCCCTTCTTCCGGGTAAGCCGCTTGCACGTGTTGATTAATTGCCTCAATTAATTTTTCAGAAATTGTTAAACTCATGTTGTATCCAATCACAAAGACTCTGCCCACAAAGTTTTATCGCTCAAATATTTATAACCGGCATCCGGGAACAAAGTCGCCACAACGCCTTCATCCAATTGACTGGCGATTTGAAGCGCCGCAACCGCCGCCGCGCCGGATGAGATGCCCACAAAGAGACCTTCTTCGCGCGCCAAGCGATTCACCATCTCATGCGCCGCCTCTGTCTTAACTTCAAGCGGACTGCCCGCAAATGACTCGTCATAAATCCCGGGCTTGATCGCGCTCGGCATGTGCTTGAGGCCTTCCAAGCCGTGAAATGCCGCATCTGGTTGAAATGCCAAGATTTTTACGTTAGGCAAATGATCGCTGAGATATTTCCCAGTTCCCATCAATGTGCCGGAAGTGCCAAGTCCGGTTACAAAATGCGTCACGCGCCCATCCGTCTGCGCCGCAATCTCCGGTCCAGTGGAAAGGTAATGCGCCTGCGGGTTTGCCGGATTGTTATATTGATTCGCATACCAATATAAGTCCGGCTGATTCTGCGCCAACTCACGCGCTTTCAAAATTGCGCCATCCGAACCTTCTAACGGGTCGGTGAGAATTAATTCCGCGCCCAAGGCTTTGAGGATGGTGATACGTTCCGGGCTGGCATTGGCGGGCAAAGCTAAAGTGACGGGAATGCCCAAAGCCGCGCCAAACGTGGCGTATGAAATTCCCATATTACCGGAGGTGGAATCAAGCAGGCGTTTGCCGTTGCCTAAATTTCCAGCTTGCAGAGCCGTGCGAATGATATTGAGCGCGGGTCTATCTTTAACCGAACCGCCCGGGTTGAACCATTCGGCTTTGGCAAATATTTGAACTCGCGGCGACAGGTTCGAGGTCAGGCGGCGAAGCGGAAGGAGCGGCGTATTGCCAACATGCGCAGATAAACCATCCAGCGGGAATAAATTTGTAGTTACTTGAAAATCCAATACAGTCATATATTCTCTTAAATAAAATGCAGTCAACGGACAAACAAAAAGACGGCGAACAAACGCCACGCACATGCAATTCTGCAAGCGGGGGTCGTCCTACCGTCTGATTCCGTTGACTGCGGAGGTCTATCTCAGGCGGCGGCTACGAGCCCCGCGATAGACACAAACAATATAAATAGCTGTTCATAATTTTCATGATGTGAGGTATTTTACGTATCTTACCTGATTTGTCAATGTGCAAATTTGCCTTCGGGAGCTTAAATGTCTTACAATCGCCCGCTGACAAAAATCCGTTTTTTCGCGTGCTTACGTGTCTAAAAATAATTTCTGATAAGGTCTATTAAACAAAAAGGTAGATTGTTGCGGCAATCTACCTTTTTTGTTTTTACTAATTTTTGTTTTCTATAACTATTCTTCCTTCTTCGCTTCCATTTCTTTTTTATGCGCCTCAATAATCGGGCCCGCCACGTTATTCGGAACTGTATCGTAATGATCAAACTCCATCGTGAAGTAACCGCGCCCGCCCGTGATCGAGCGGATTTGAGTCGTGTAGCGCGTCATCTCCGCCATTGGCACATGCGCAATCACGGTAGTATTGCCGCGTTCAGTTTCTGTGCCTTGCACCCTTCCGCGCCGAGTATTGAGGTCGCTCATCACATCGCCCATGTTTGCGTCCGGGACGGTGACACGCACGACCATAATTGGTTCAAACAAAACCGGACCCGCGTCATGCACCGCGAGTTTGAAGGCTTCACGTCCGGCAATTTCAAAAGCCACAGGTTTTGAATCGACTTCATGCTCTTTGCCGTCAAAGACGATCACGCGCACGTTGTTCATCGGATAACCGGCAAAAGCGCCGCGCTCCATCGTCGCCTTGATAGATTTTTCAATTGGCGGCAAATAAGACCGCGAGAGGTTCATACCCACCAATTCATCCACAAAATCAAAATCGCCTTCGGGATAGGGTTCGATTCTCAAATGCACTTCGCCAAATTGACCGGCTCCGCCCGATTGTTTTTTATGGCGATATTGCGCCGTGGCTTTGCGAGAAATTCCTTCACGATATGGAATCTTCGGTTCATGCGTCGCTAAGCCCACCTGAAATTTTGTCTGCGCGCGATGTAAAGCCACGTCAATTTGCTGATCGCCCATGCCTTGCAAGACTGTTTCGTGAGTCACCGGATCGTTTTGCCAAGTGAGCGTTAGGTCTTCTTCGCAAAGGCGCGAGAGCGTGGATGAAATTTTCGCCGCATCCGCTTGCGTTTTCGGCGTGACCGCCACGCGATACAACGCCGCCGGGAAGTTCGGGGCTTGAATCGTCAGCGGATGATTTTTATCGCAAAGCGTATCGCCGGTGGCGGTGACGTTCAATTTAGAGACGGCGGCAATATCTCCCGCATGAACTACTTTCGCAGGGAGCGCTTCTTTGCCGCGCTGAAAGTGCAAACCCGCCATGCGTTCATCCGCCCCTTTTGGCTGATTCCACACATGCGCATCCGCTTGCACACAGCCGGAATACACGCGGAAATAAGTCATCTTGCCGACAAACGGGTCGGCGGTTGTCTTCCAAACATAGGCGGCTAAAGGTTCAGAGTCGCTTGGCTTTAATTCCTCTGCGCCAGATTTTCCTTGAGCGGATCGCTTTGGAGCGTTTTGGGGCGCAGGAATCAGATCAATGATGTCGTTGAGCAAAGCGATTGCGCCAATTTCATGCCCGCCCGCCGCGCAAAAGACCGGCACAAATTCTCCGGCGTAAACCACATCTTCCAGTCCACGAACCATTTCCGCGTCTGAGAGCGAGCCGTTCTCAAGATATTTTTCCATCAACTCGTCTTCGCCTTCCGCCGCCGCTTCCACCATCGTAAAGTGCGCTTTCTCTGCCGCTTCTTTTAATTCAGCGGGAATTTCGCCGGTGGTTTTTCCGTCTCCCAAATAGGCTTTCATGCCGATAATATCCACTACGCCTTTGAAATCCTGTTTCGCGCCAATCGGCAGGTGAACTTGAATTGCGCGTTTCCCGTGCGCATGAACAAACTCGTCAATTGCGTTATACGTTTTTTCATAATCGGCGTTTTCACGATCCAACTTATTGATCACGAAAAAGCGCGGCAAATTGAATTCGTCGGCATAACGCCAGGCAATTTCAGTCCCCACTTCGATCCCCGCCACAGCGTCCACTAAAATAATCGCGCCGTCTGCCACGCTCAGGGCGGAGATGATCTCGCCGACAAAATCTGTGTAACCCGGCGCGTCAATCACATTAATTTTATGTTCGCGGTGTTCAATTGGAATTACGCTTGAATAGATAGAAATTTTTCTACGGCGCTCTTCATCGTCATAATCCGAAAGCGTCGTTCCGTCTTCGACTTTCCCCAAGCGGGTAGTTGCACCCGTTGCGTGTAAAAACGCCTCAACCAGCATGGTCTTACCCGCGCCTCCATGTGAAACCAGCGCGACGTTCCGTAAAAACTCGGTGGTATACTCTTTCATGGAATCAGCCCTTCCTAAATGAAATAGGTTATCAAGCTAGCGTTATGATTGTAAAAGAACTTAAATGAATTGTCAAAGCGGGCAGAACCAAATAAATTTATGAGGTAAATTCGCTTGGGTACTTTTATCAACTACTATTCGTTTCTTTTGGTCAGCTTCGGCATTATCGGCGTCGCCGCGCTGGTCTTACTCACCCACAAACCCAAACTCAACGATTACATTTCTTTCGGCATTATCGCCTTCATCACCATTATGACCTGGGTAATTCTACATCCGCGTCAAACGCCGCTGATGGGCGATTCTAAAAACGTTCTCAATATGATCGGCGCCGGCACGCCGGTCTTGCTTGAATTTCAATCGCCGTATTGCATCAGTTGTACGCAAATTAAACCGGCGGTGGATCAACTGGAACGCGAACTTTCCGCGCAAGTCAGCATCGGTCCGCAATTGCATATCCTGCGCGTCAACGTTCAAAATCAAATCGGCAAAGACCTCGGCTCTGTATACGGGTTTCAAGCCACGCCCACTTTCATTTTTTTTGACGCAGACGGCAAAGAACTTTGGCGGCAGATCGGCAATTTTGACCCGCAAAAAGTGCGCGACTCTCTAAAGTAATACCGCGCCGCTTACCCCGCTCAAACTTGATCAGTTTCAACTGGCATTTTCTTCCCCCTCGACATTCTTCTTTTTATGAAACTCCTCTTCTTGTTTTTAGATGGCATCGGTCTCGGCGCAAACGATTCAGCGCTCAATCCATTCGTCCGCGCAAAAATGCCCCATCTTGAATCTTTGCTGGGAAATCAGAAACTCATCCAAAATTCCGCGCCATTTGAAAGCGAACAAGTTACGCTCCTAGCCGTTGATCCTAACCTGAGCGTAAAAGGCTTGCCGCAATCTGCCACAGGTCAGGCTGTATTATTAACCGGAATCAACATACCCCAAGAACTTGGTTATCATTACGGTCCCAAACCAAATCCTGAAGTCGCTCAGTATTTAGAAGCTGAAACGCTCTTTCATAAAGTTATTGCCGCCAATCAAAAAACCGCTTTACTAAACGCTTATCCGCCCAATTATTTTGAAGGCATCGAATCCGGCAAAAGGTTATATTCATCCATTCCATTGGCGCTAACCAACGCCGGCGGCGCGCTCTTCACCCATGAAGATTATTTTGCAGGTAAAGCCCTCTCTGCAGATTTCACTGGCGCAGGCTGGCGGACATTTCTCAACTTCCCCACTGCGCCCATATTTGACCCGCATACAGCCGGAGTAAAGTTAGCCGAACTCGCCCAACAATACGATTTCGCCTTTTTTGAATATTGGGCAAGCGATTACGCCGGACATAAACAAGATATGGCTTCGGCGGTGAGTCAGCTAGAGAATTTTGACGGCGTATTAACCGGCTTATTGTCCAGTTGGCGAAGCGCAGACGGTCTGATCTTGCTCACTTCCGATCACGGCAATCTGGAAGATCTATCCACAAGAAAACATACCGCCAACCCAGTTCCGCTTTTATTATTTGGAGATCAAGATTTACGCAACGGGTTCAATCACATTTCCCAATTAAATGAAATTGCGCCAGCCATTGAGAAGTTCCTTGGCGTTTAAATACAAACTCCCCGCAAAACTGCGGGGAGTTTTATTCGCCAGCGAAAATAAATTAAAGGCCCTTAACCAACAAGCCGAGGGTGAGCAAAGCAAAACCGGCAAAGGCAAGCCAAAAAGCGTAAGCGCCTAAAGCGCCAAGTACGTTAATGGCGCCGAGCAAGCCGAGAAGACCAAGAACAACTGCAATCCAAAACGTTACTGCTTTAGGGGGGGTAAGTTTCATTTCATTCTCCTTAAATAACAATAAGATAATGCCGGCGAATTTATATATTTATAGCATAGATAAATACTGTGTCAATACTTTAATTGCAATAAAAAAAATCAGCCGTAAGCGAAAATACCGTTTCTTTCTCTGATATAATCCGCAGTTAGGTCGGGAATCACACCGTGAGCAAGGTTTCGGTGTTACTTTCTCCGGCATTCTTTAGTTTATTTGCGTTTCGACGCACTATTACCTAATATCGGAGTTCCAAAACAATGAAGAAAGAACAGCAGTTAGATTTGTACTACCAGATGGTTCTCATCCGCCATGCTGAAGAACGCGGCGCGGAATTGTACCAAGCTGGAAAAATTGGCGGCTTCATGCACCTCTACATCGGGCAGGAAGCCGTTTCAACTGGGTTGATCGCGGCGCGCGAACCGCGAGATCGGGTGATCACCGCCTATCGCGATCACGGCGTCGCCATCAATTGCGGCGTTTCGGCTGGGGAAATGCTGGCGGAATTGCTCGGTAAAGTCACCGGCACTTCCAAAGGCAAAGGCGGCTCCATGCACATGGCAGATACATCCAAGAATTTTTGGGGCGGTCATGCAATTGTCGGCGGTCATCTTCCAGTGGCGGCGGGGCTGGCAATTGGCGATCAATATGCCGAGAATGACAACGTCACCATCTGCATGTTTGGGGACGGCGCAACCAACATCGGCTACTTCCACGAAGCGTTAAATATATCTAAAACTTGGGGTCTGCGCGTCTTGTGGGTTTGTGAAAACAATCAATACGGCATGGGCACCGCAGTAGACCGCGCTTCTGCCGTTTCGGAGATGACGCAAAAAGCCGAAGGCTATAACATGAAGAACAGTCAAGTGGACGGCATGGACGTGATGAAGGTCTATGAAGCGGCGAAAGAAGCGCTTGCCTACGTCCGCAAAGAAGGTCAGCCTTACTTCCTCGAAATAGATACCTATCGCTTCCGCGGACATTCGATGGGCGACCCAGAGCGCTATCGCAAAGCGGAAGAAGTCAAGAAGTGGCAAGAGAACGACCCGATTGGCATCTTCAATAAATATTTGTTAGAGAAAAAGATTGCCACGCGTAAACAATTGGATGAGATTGAAACCCGCGCCGAAGAAGACGTGAGAAAAGCCGTGGAGTTTGCAGAATCCAGCCCCGAACCGGCAATGGAAGAATTGTTTACGAATATTTACGTAGACAACTAACAATCATTAATATTGGATGTTTTGATATGCAAACGTCTAATAGCATCTAACGAGGAATTATGGCAAAAATTACAATGCGCGAGGCAATCTCGCAAGCGCTTATGGAAGAAATGGATCGCGATCCCGCCGTCTTTATTATGGGCGAAGAAGTCGGCGTGTGGGGCGGCTCGTATGCCGTCACCAAAGGTTTTTACGATAAGTACGGACCCAAACGAGTGAAAGATACGCCGATCGCTGAAAACGCAATCGTCGGCGGCGCAATTGGCGCGGCGATGGTTGGTCAGCGCCCGGTGGCGGAATTAATGACCATCAATTTCGCCTTCTCCGCGATGGATTACATCGTCAACCAAGCCGCTAAATTACATTATATGTTCGGCGGGCAATTCACCCTGCCGTTGGTCATCCGCACAGTGGGCGGCGGCGGGCGGCAATTGGGCGCAACTCACTCACAGACGCCAGATGCGATCTTCGCGCACTTCCCCGGCTTGAAGGTCGTCAGCCCGGGAACCCCAGCCGACGCCAAAGGTTTATTGAAATCTTCCATCCGCTCTAATGACCCAATCCTCTTCATTGAACACGCCACCATGTATCAAGTGCGCGGCGAAGTTCCCGAAGGCGAACATCTCGTCCCGATTGGTAAATCAAAAATCCAGCGTGAAGGCAAAGATTTAACCATCGTCACCTACTGCAAAGGTTTAGAACTTTCCATGAAAGCGGCGGACGATCTCGCCAAAGAAGGCATCGAAGCGGAAATTGTAGATTTACGCACCCTGCGCCCATTAGATATGGAACCCGTTTTAGAATCGTTCAAGAAAACCAATCGCGCCATCGTCGTTGAAGAAGGTTGGAAATCCTACGGCGTAGGCAGTGAAATCGTCAGCCGCATTTACGAAGAAGCCTTCGATTACGTGGACGCGCCAATCATTCGCGTCGCCCAAAAAGAAGTCCCGCTCCCCTACAACCGCACGCTTGAACAAGCCGCGCTTCCGCAAGTTCCAGATATCATCTCCGCCGCGAAGGAGGTTTTGAAATAATGGCTGAAACCATCAACATGCCCAAACTTGGCTTCGATATGGCGGAAGGCACGCTCATCCGCTGGGTGAAGCAAGTCGGCGAAAACATCAACAAGGGCGATGTGCTTGCCGAGATCGAAACTGACAAAGCCACCGTCGAGGTCGAATCCCCGGCGGGCGGCGTAGTTTTACAACTCATCGTCAATCAAGGCGATGTCGTGCCGGTCAACGCGCCAATTGCCGTCGTCGGCGCGGCGGGCGAAAAAGTAGACGCGGCTTCGCCTGCCAAAATCGAAAGTCAAAAATCGGAGGAAAAGCCCGCGCCACAGACTCAAGAGAAGCCTGCTCCTGTTTCTCAAACAGTTTCCCCCGCTGAAAGCGGACTCGTCAAAGCCAGCCCGTTGGCGAAGAAAATCGCCAAAGATAACAATGTCAATCTTTCGGCGTTGCAAGGCAGTGGACCCGGCGGGCGCGTGGTTAAGAAAGACGTTGAATCGGCGCTTGCAAATCCACAGTCAGCAGTGAGCGGTAAACCATCCTCGCAACCGACTTATCAAGCGCCCACGGTCACTTACGAAGATCGCGTTATCCCAACCACCAAACTCCGCCAAGCCATCGGGCGCAGATTAGTCGAATCCAAAACCACCATCCCGCACTTCTACGTGACGCATGAATTCAAAATGGAAGCGGCAATCGAAATGCGTAAGCAAATCAACGCCTATTTGCCGGATGATGAAAAAATTTCGGTCAATGATTTCATCGTCAAAGCCACAGCGCTCGCGTTGCGCCAATTTCCTAATTTGAACGCCACGCTCAAAGGCAATGAGATCATCCAATTTGGGCGCGTCAACGTCGGCGTAGCGGTGACTGTCCCCGGCGGACTAATGACCGTCGTCGTCAAAGATGCGGATCAAAAAACCTTGCGCCAAATCTCCGGCGAAATCAAAGTTATGGCTGGGCGCGCCCGCGAAGGCAAAGTCAAGCCGGAGGACGTAGACGGCTCGACGTTCTCCACCTCCAACTTAGGCATGTACGCGGTAGAAGAATTCATCGCCATCGTCAACCCGCCCGAAGCCGGAATTTTAGCCATCGGCTCCGCTAAAGAAACTGCGGTTGTGGAAAACGGTCAAATCAAAATTGGCTCGCGGATGAAAGCGACCATCTCCGTTGACCATCGAGTCAGCGACGGCGCCGAAGCCGCGCAATTCATGCAGAAACTGGCGGAATTTTTAGAAAACCCAGTCCGCATGTTGGTGTAATCAAAAAACTCCGCGATTTTCAATCGCGGAGTTTTTATAATTTACGGCACGTAATATTCGATCCGCAAGTGCGGGCGGTCGAGCAGTTCGTTGGCATCCCCGCTGAAGAAGCTGATGAAATCGTCGCCTAAATCGTTGTTATCATCCAATTGGAAATACAAGCGCAATTGAGTCACGCCCTGCAAGTTGATCAAGCGATTCGCGTCGCCGTTGAGCAAAGCCCAATACACATCGCCAACCGGATTATTCTGAATGAAGCCCACCGCGTTCAACGTGGACGGCGCTTGAAAATCTGAGGCTTGCAGTGCATAAGAGCCGAGATAGCTATCAAACCCAAAATTTCCTTTAACTAGATCAATCTGAATATTTTGATGCGTGTCAAATGGATTCGTGCCGGCGCCGCTTTGTCTTTTGATCGTTAAGATGACTTGCGTCACCACGGCGTTATCCGGCAGGCTCTGAGTTGGGAAATGCAAAATAGCGCGGTATTGTTGATTTTGAGAGCTATCTCCCAGCCGAAAGATCGGCGCCGCCGAATTAGCCGAGCCGCCAACATTGCTATTCTCGCTAGATTCTAAAACCCAGCCGTCATTTGAACCGCCAGAACGCAACGTAACCGTTGAATACGTCACTGGCGCTTTATTGAGCGTATACGTTTCGCCTAAAAGATTGCCGTTGCCTGCGCCAGCGCCGCCCAAAGGCATGTTTATCGAATTAACAATTGAATCATTATCAACTAAATCCAAACGTAAGGAGCCGTTTCCGTTGCCCGTCGCAATGGAAACTGTATAAGCATCGCCGGACCCGCTCACCCCGTTGAGCGTAGCGCCGCTAATTCCACTGGCAAAGAAGCTAAAGTCGCTCACATCCACGCCAGTCACCGCTTCAGAAAAAGTCACGCGGAAGTTAACGCTCGAAGCAGAAGTTGGGTTGGCGTCCAGCCGCGTAATTGATTTAACTGTTGGTACATTTCTGGCAAGCGCATAAACTTCACCGGCGGTAAAACTTCCATTCAGCAAAATTGAAGAAGCATCCATAATGCTGTGATTATCAATCAAATCGAGGCGCAAAGTTCCAGCGCCCGCGCCGGTATTAACTGTGACTGTATAACTCGCGTCTGCGCCTGAAACATCCGTCAAACTCGCGCCGCTCACTGAGCCGGTTGTGGCAATTGAAAAATCGCTCGCATCCACGCCGCTGACCGGCTTGGAAAAATTGACGGCAAAACGCACGCTATTTTGTGAAGTAGGATTCGCGTCCAACCGCAAAATGGAAGTTACGCTCGGCGTAGTTTTGATTACCGTATAAACTTCGCCGCCGCTAAAATTTCCATTGCCCGCGCCCGCGCCGCCCAAAGGCTTCGCCGAATCATCTTTGACGCTATCGTCATCCACAACATCCAGACGAATAGTCCCATCGCCTGAGCCAGTGTTCACCGTGACGTCGTACACGCTCCCTGCCCCGCTGACATTTGTCACGCCTGCCCCGGCAATTCCCCCGCTGATAGAAAGAACAAAATCGCTCGCATCCACGCCGCTGACTGATTCCGAAAACGTGATTTGGAAATGAATAACTTGATCCGCCGCAGAGCCGCAAGGTTGCGGGCAGAAATGACTTACCGAAACCACGCTCGGGTTAAGATTGACCGGCTGGGCGATCTCTTTCACAAAAATATCCCGCGCCGCATTGGTATCGCCAACCACCAGCGAACTGGAGCCGGAAGCAAAAGCGATCAAATCGCCGGAACTTGAAATAGACGGGAGAATGGGATTGCCTTCGCCGTTATCGCTTGAGCCGCCGCCAACCACTAAAGAGGTTGTGTTTTCAATTTGATCGTGCAGATAAATCCAACGCGTCGGCAGTCCATCGCCGCGATCGTCATAAGAGAACGCAATGTAGCGCCCATTAGCGGAAATGACCGAATCGTTTGAATGCCCATACAGCGGGTAGCCGTTTTGGAAAGAGACCAAGTTCGTGGCGCCGGTTGTAAAATCGTGGACGTAGGCATATTCAAAGCCTAAAGTATCTTGCGTCAATAAGTTTTCAGAATAAGAAGAAAAAGTTACATATCTGCCATCGCCAGAGATGGACGGCTCATTTGCGCCCTTGTTCGCCAACACGCCGCTTGAATTGACGGAAGCTAGAACAATTTGCGCGGTTTGCACAGCGTAAACAAATACGTCAGTCTTTCCATTCGTATCATTGGCGACCAAATCGCTCGCGGCCGAAACAAAAACCACAAAGCGCCCATCCAGCGAAATCGAAGGGTCGAAAGCGGCGGCATTCGCGTTTGCCGAAGCGCGCACCGTTGTCCCGCTTTGATTATCATGGACGAAAATATCCGCCACGCCGTTCGTATCGCCGGCAACAAGGTTGCTGGCATCCGAAACAAACGCCACATAACGCCCATCGCCTGAAATAGAAGGCGCAGATGAATCGCTATTGGCTTGAGCGCCGCTGGAATCCACGCTGACTCTGGTCACTGCGCCGCTTTGCGTATCTTTAACAAAAATATCGGTGAAGTTATTGGTATCGCCGCCGACCAAATTGTTCGCGCCAGATTCAAACGCCACATACCGCCCGTTAGCAGAAACAGCCGGCGCGCCGCCGCTGGCTTGTCCGCCGCTGGAATCTACCGAGACGCGCGTGGTGAGGTTTAGCTGTCTATCGCGCAGGAAGACATCGCCCAAGCCGTTCGTATCTCCATCTACGAGATTGCCCGCTTCAGATTCAAAAACGACAAAACGCCCATCCGCGGAAATTTTTCCCCAATAGGACATTGCGTCCGCTTGCGTTCCGCTAGAACTGACCGAGACCCGCGTTACATCCCCCGGCGCGGCAGACACAGGAAAGACCATCAGGCTTGCAGATAACAAAACCAACGCCGTCAGCGCGGAAAAAATTTTCCTCAATTTGTCCAGTTTCATAGTTCGCTCCTTTACAAACTGCGCCCCATTTTTCAACTTTAATCCCATAATACGCCGCAAAGGATTGGAAGTGGGTATCAAAAGCATAATAAAACAGTTTCGCACTTAAGCAAAAGTTCCCGCGCTGACGGCGGGAACTTAAACGCTAAAAAGGGATTCGTTCAGTTTAGCGGCGGTAGGTCACGTTCAATTTGTAATCATCCGCTCCGAAATACTCCAGCGCAAATTTTGCCGCATCTTCAGGATCGTATTCTGCACAGCTAAAAACGTCCAAGTAAATGGCGCGGCTGGCGTCGGCAAAGTGGGCTGAAATGAGCGAAGTTTCAATCAACTGCGTCATGCTAAAACCTTGCACGCGGGGTTCATCGCCAAAGAAAACGACCTGCGTCTCGCCATATCTGCGCATTTTGATGCGGTCGCATAAGATTTTGACAAATTCCTTGATCGCTTCCGCATTTTGCATCAGACTCAAATCACAGTTATATAAATCAATGGAGGAAGAAACGCCCCAATATTCCTGCGTCTCCTCTTTTACTATTTCGCGCTCAGTTGGCGATACATTCATCCGTACAATTCCTTTCTAAAGAACTCCGGCAAAGCAAAAGCCGCTTTGTGGATTTCAGGGTTGATATAGCGGTTAACGCCCGGCGGAAACGGATTCCGTAAGCCGTTTTCCCAAGGCGTATTTGAGACATACATAAACCCAATGCCGCCGCCCGGGTAAGTTGGGATATTGGCGTAATAATACGCCGGGTTCTTCACCAAAGTTTTGGCAGATTTATAAATGGTTTTGATTAACTCTGTATCAAAAAAAGGTTGTTCGCATTGCGTGGCGGCGGCTCCGTGTGGCGTGAGGGCGCGTACAAGTAGCTTTTGAAATTCATCCGAGAACAATCTTTCTGCCATGCCGATTGGATCGGTCGTATCGGAGATGATCACGTCAAATTGACCCGGATTTTCTTCGAGGTAACCAAATGCGTCCCGAATGAGTAGCTCGGCGCGCGGATCCGCCCACGGATCGCCAAAAGCGGCGAAATGTTCGCGGGATAACTCCACAACGCGCGCATCCAACTCACAGACGACTGCCTGCCCCACCGAAGGATATCGCAAAACCTGTTGCAGTGAGCCGCCATCTCCGCCGCCGACAATTAATACGCGTTTGGGATTACCCACCGCCAACATCGGCACATGCGCGATCATTTCATGGTAGCCCATGTTATCTTTTTCAGTGAGTTGGATGATGCCATCCAAGATCATGGTCTTGCCGAAGAACTCCGCTTCCACAATTTGGAGATGTTGAAATTGCGTTTGTTCGTCGGCTAAAATTCGCTTAACTTGAATCCCTTTACGATAATAAGGATGTAATTCTTCCGTATACCAAATACCCATCGCGGCGACTCCTAAATTGCCACCGGCAATTTAGTTTCAATCGAGGCTTCGCGGTCCAACTTCCGCATGGAGAAATCGTCAGCTTCAAATGCTTTTTTGATTCGCATCAGCAGTGGCGTCATGTCTTTGCCGATGGCGCAGGTGAATAAATCAATGGCGCAATAGCCATATTCGGGCCAGGCGTGCAGGCTCGCATGAGATTCTGCCAATAATAAAAAGCAGGTAAAGCCATGCGGGCTAAATTTATAAAAGCCTTCGTCTACAACCGTCAAGCCGCTTTCCTTTACGGCTTGTGAAAATAATGAATACGCGCGTTCGCTGTCTTTCAAAATCTCAGGATTGCAGTCGGAGAGATCAAAAATAAAATGCTCTCCTAATTTCAAAGTCGCGTTCACTCACACCTCCGAGGGTTAAAAATGAAAGAACCCACCCGAAAACCTTTGCCAAACGATCCGCAGGATGTATCCCTGTGTAACGCGTGGAACTGTCTTCAAGTAGACTCTTGTTTCGTATTTATACTATGTCTTGGCGGAGCGTCAATCTTTTAAGCCAGTGAATATTTTTTATACAAATCGCGGCTGGAGGTCATAATCGTTATTCTGCGCTTTATGCAGGTCATATTTGTTATGCAAACAATTTCCACGCTAAGTATTATGCAAAAGCCAAAAAGAAGCCAATTCAAAAGTGTGGTTAAATTACCGCATGTCGTCAACTTCCATCTATGTACATATTCCATTTTGCAAACACCGTTGCGCCTACTGCGATTTCAACACCTACGCCCATCAAGAGGATTCGCTCCCCGCGTATGTACAGGCGTTGATCAAAGAAATTGAATTCGTCGGCGAACAAACTAGCCAACTAAACAACCAACCGACTATCAAAACGATTTTTTTCGGAGGAGGAACGCCTTCGCTTCTTTCCGCGCCCCAGTTTGATTCCATTCTTCAAGCTTTATTCGCCGCCTTTACATTTTCCCCCAACCCGGAAATCAGCATTGAAGCCAACCCTGGCACAACCTCACTGGAGGCATTAACTTCAATTCGCACAGCGGGGATCAATCGCCTCAGTTTCGGCGTGCAATCCGCCAATGCGGAAGAGTTGCGAATGCTTGAGCGCGAGCATAGTTTTTTTGACGTGATCGAAGCAGTTTCTTCTGCAAGAAAAGCAGGTTTTGATAATCTCAATCTTGATTTGATTTATGGCTTGCCTGAACAGACCCTCGCCACTTGGCAAACAACTGTACAAAGGATTTTAGATTTACATCCCGAACACATCTCAGCCTATGCTCTCACCCTCGAACACGGCACGCCCTTTGGCAAATGGGCGCAGAAGGGCTTGCTCCCGCTCCCCAACCCAGACCTCGCCGCCGAAATGTACGAATGGACTTGCGAGTATTTAGCAGAACATGGATATGTTCATTATGAAATTTCAAATTGGGCAAAGAAAGTTATAGGTCAAAGTTCACAAGTCAACGCGCAACCAGATTTTACCTGCCAGCATAATCTGCAATATTGGAAAGCGCTCCCCTATCTCGGTCTCGGCGCGGGCGCGCATGGTTATATAAACGGCTTACGCTATTCAAATGTATTACGCATCAAGACGTATATTGAGAGATTTGCCAATTACCAATTTGATCGTTACCAATTTCCGCTTACGCCGGCAACTGTCAATCAACATAAGCAAACCTTGAAAGATGACATGTCTGAATATATGTTGAATAATCTAAGGTTGGTAAATGCTGGGGTGGCTGAAGCAGATTTCAGATTAAGATTCGGAAGCGCCTTGCTGGATGTTTATCCAAAAGAGATTGGGGAATTAATCCAAAACGGTTTGCTTGAATGGCATAAAGAGACCTCCGAAGTTGCGGAAACTTCGGAGGTCTTAAGGCTTACCAAACGCGGCAGGCTGTTAGGCAATCAGGTTTTCGTCCGCTTTGTTGAATAATTATGGATACGTGCAAAAATAAAAAACTGCAATCACCGCGCCGCTATTCATCTGCCATGAACAGCCTGCGGCTTGACAACTAGCCTGGTCTTTATAGGCGCTGGGGTTGGTACATCCGGCTTGCGGCGTGCGCGGGGCGGGCGTTGGCTCAATGCGGGGACATAATTTTGATTCGTATCCTGTGGGCTTAAACCCAAAGGCTTCCTGACAAGTATTATCTACGGCAAACAGGGCTTTCAGCGGATAATCGGCTTTCTCTTTCACCGGCGAACCAGCTTCGGCTTCCGTGAAGCGATCCACATAATCTAATTTGGCGGCGTCTTTCAAGCCGGCATCGGCAAATACGCCCAGCATAAATATTTGACCAGACCAGGATTTTTTGAAAGCAAATTCAATTTGCGAATCTGAAGCGCTGCCTAAACGCACCCAGGCGAGGTCAGGGTCTGCATCGCCTGCGCCGCCGTGAAAGATCTGAGCGTCGTATCCATTGGTAGTAATCGGCGCGTCCGCTTTATCGGGGGATAAGCCAGCCGTATCATGGTTGGTGTCTTGATAAATATTGACGTTTGAAGTTGCCCACGCGGCGGTATATGGCGGGCTCGCCACAATTGCATAATCGCCAAAACCGTCATGGTTGGTATCCAACTCGATACCATAATTAATGCCCAATTGGTTATTTGGGTCTTTGCCAATTAATTTTATCGAAACGTAATACCATTCGGCGTCTTCGCCCACGACAAAGCTCTGAATATCCAAATCGGAAACGTAGGACATATCCGCCAAGAATGGGCGTTCCAGGCGGTTAATATCATACGAATCGCCATACGGAGCGCGTTTTTCCGGCGCGGTGCCGGAAGATTCCACGTCATAGATCAACTTGCCCGTAGAGACGAATGCCGGATTGCTGACATGCACAACTGAAGCGGTGGCTGTCGCCGGGGCTAGGGGCGGTTCGGTCACAGCCAGCGGAGCGGCGGAGGCGGGAGTTTCGACGGTTAGCGTAGCTGGCTCAGTTGGCGCAGTTGCGCCCGCCGGTAAGTTACAAGCGAGCAGAATTAATATTGAAAAAGCAAACAACCAATTACGCGCAGGATTATGTCTCATGGAACGCCTCGCTTTCGCTCAAAATTTCAATCGTCGTAATTTGAATCTTAACATAAAAGATACCCGATTGCATGAGTCAATCGGGTATCTTTGGTACTATTTCAAATCAGCGTTTTGATTTAACTATTTTACGTTTCGGTTTAACAAAATGTTTCAAAGCCGCGTGCGCCGCCGCTAATCTGGCAACCGGCACGCGGAACGGAGAACAAGATACATAGTTATTGCCAATGAGGTGACACCACTCGATCGAATCAGGGTCGCCGCCGTGTTCGCCGCAAATGCCAATTTCCAAGTTGGGTCTGGCTTCACGACCGTCTTTCACCGCCCAATACATTAATCTACCAACGCCGTCGCGGTCAATGGTTTGGAATGGATTTTTTTCGAGGATGCCTTGTTCTTGATAGGTGATGAGAAAATTTCTTTCGGCGTCGTCACGCGAATAACCAAAAGTCGTTTGGGTTAAATCGTTTGTGCCAAATGAAAAGAATTCCGCTTCTTTAGCGATTGCCTTGGCGGTTGTGGTGGCGCGCGGAAGTTCGATCATGGCGCCAAACTTATAGTCAAACTTTATCTTTTTTTCCTGCATCACCGCTTTGGCAATTTGTTCTAAGCGCGGCTGAATCCATTCCAATTCTTTGACTGTGCCGACCAATGGAATCATCACCTCCGGCTTGACGACAATTCCGCGTTTGGCGCAATCGGCGGCGGCTTCAAAAATAGCGCGGACTTGCATTTCCACAATGGCTGGAATAGTGATACTTAAACGCACGCCGCGCAAGCCCATCATCGGGTTTGATTCGTGCATCCCTCTCACAGCGTGGAGGAGCTTTTCTTTGGCTGGCAAGCCTTCCTTTTGCGTGAGGCGCATGGTCATCACTTCTTCATAGAGACTGCCTTCATCAGGCATAAATTCATGCAAGGGCGGGTCTATCAATCGAATGATGACTGGGTAGCCATTCATCGCTTCAAAGAGACCAGCAAAATCTTTGCGTTGATAGGGCAGTAATTTATCAAGCGCGCTTTGACGTTCTTCCTCGGTTTCAGCGAGAATCATTTGCTGAATAATCGGCAAACGCTCAGGCTCAAAGAACATGTGCTCGGTGCGGCACAAGCCAATGCCCACTGCGCCGTAAGCGCGGGCGCGTTGCGCGTCTTTGGGATAATCCGCATTTGCCCAAACTTGTAAGCCTTGCGTTGGGTATCCTTTAGCGGGCGCTATGCGGATATTTTTACGTTGACAAATTTCATCCGCCCATTTGAGCAGAATCATCAATTCTTTTTGTTCCTCTAAGGCTGGCTCATGGGTCGGGATTTTCCCTTCAAACACTTTTCCCGTCGTGCCATCCACCGAGATCCAATCGCCTTCATTCAATATTTTTTCGCCAATAGACATGACGCGCTTTTCAAGATTCAATTTGATCGCAGAAGCGCCCACCACGCAGGGAATTCCAAACTGACGCGCAACGACTGCCGCGTGTGAAGTTGCTCCGCCCTCGCTGGTCAATACGCCTTTTGAGGCGATCATGCCATGCACATCATCCGGCTTGGTGAATGGGCGCACCATAATGACTTGGCGCTTTTGGTCCTTTGCCATTTTTTCGGCAAGGTCAGCGTCAAAATAAATTTGCCCCACGGCCGCGCCCGGCGAGGCATTGACTCCCCTAGCCAGCGCTCTGCCATCTTTCTCCGCGCTTCTCATCACTGCATAATCAAATTGCGGATGAAGCAAAGTATCCACATTTTCAGGAGTCACGCGCTGTACGGCTTGGTCTTTTGTGATCAGTCCTTCTTTCGCCATGTCCACTGCAATTTTGATGGCGGCTTTGGCAGTTCGTTTACCGGTGCGGGTTTGCAACATCCATAACTTGCCGCGTTCAATTGTAAATTCCACATCCTGCATATCTTTGTAATGCGTCTCCAGCCGCGCCGTAATTTGCATAAATTGCTTATACACAGCGGGCATATGTTTACGGAGCGTATTAATTTCAGCGGTGTTGCGAATGCCCGCCACCACATCTTCGCCCTGGGCGTTGATTAAGTACTCGCCCATCATCTTCTTCTCTCCAGTGGATGGGTTGCGCGTAAACGCCACGCCGGTTGCCGAGTCATTGCCCATATTGCCGAAGACCATCGTACAAATGTTGACAGCCGTTCCCAACGAATCAGAGATGCCCTCTTTTTTTCGGTAGGCAATTGCCCGCTTGCCATTCCAAGATTTGAAAACGGCTTCAGTTGCGAGGGCTAATTGCTGATATGGGTCTTGTGGAAAACGATTACTTGTCTGTTGTTGGTATATTTCTTTATATTTCCCCACTATTTCTTGCCAATCCCCTGCGTTCAACTCATTATCATATTTGTACCCCTGCCTTGCTTTTAGTTCTAGTAACGGATGTTCAAAAAGTTCGTCTGCCAGCCCCATCACCGTTGACCCAAACATCTCGATCAAACGCCGGTACGAGTCCCAGACAAACCTTTCGTTCTTCGTCGTTTGGATCAAGCCCAAGGCCACTTCATCCGTCAGCCCGATGTTCAAGATCGTATCCATCATGCCCGGCATCGAAAACTTTGCGCCCGAACGGCACGAAACCAATAACGGATTCTTTGGATCGCCAAATTTTTTAGCCGTCTTTTTCTCAATAGCTTTCATCGCCTTCAATAACTGATTCCACATCCCCGCTGGAAACTTCCCCGCTTTTTGATATGCGTTGCAGGCATCCGTTGTCACCGTAAAAAACGGCGGCACCGGCGCGCCAGCGCGAGTCATATCCATCAACCCCGCGCCCTTGCCCCCCAAAATTCCTTTCACGCCATCCCAAGTCCCGCCTAATTTTTCAACCTGCTTCGCCTCGTCATACAGAAAAACCCATTTAGCCATTTGGTCCTCCAAAAGTAATAGATTTCACGAACGATTGTGAAATATTTTACCAAACAACTCAGATTCCACAAGCGGCAACGCCTCTCGATAATTGTAAACTCATTGCAAAGTGGAAACTAGCACAATTGGGGCATAATGCAAAACAGGAAAAAAATAAACCATGACCACAAAAATTCTAGTCATAGACGACGATACGGCAATCACAGAATTAATGAGTATGCTTCTCAAAACGCATGGGTTTGACGTCGCCACTGCCAATAGCGGCGCGGAAGGAATCGCTATGGCGCAGGCGCAGGAATTCGGCGTAATTCTGCTCGATCTAATGATGCCGGATATAGACGGCTGGCAAGTTTGCAAATCCATCCGCGCTTGCAACAACACCCCCATCCTCGTCCTTTCGGCGGTCAACGATCCGCGCATGGTCGCCAGCGTTTTAGATTCCGGCGCAGACGATTTCCTCGTCAAGCCCGTGCCGAGCGGCGTGTTGGTCGCCCATATCCGCAAGATGGTGCGACGCGGCGAAACTCCCGCGGTAGCGCCTTTGCAAAAAAAAATTAACTTGAAGAATACCGCCCCGCTTCTTTCTTAACCGAAGTTTGATTCACTTTCATAAAAATGCCCTACGCCGATTAAGCGAAGGGCATTTTCGTTTCCTTCAACAATCTCAAAGCGTCCGCAGTTTTTTCAGCCGCATCCAGCATTGGCATGTGACCCACTCCCTGCAACTCCGCCAACTCAACCAAAGGCGAAAGCGTTTTGATCTCTCGCGCCCGCTCAATCGGAATCAATTCATCCGCAGAGCCGTGAATCAACACAACTGGAAAATCAATCGTCGCAAATAAAGCGGTCGTATCCTCTCGTTCCGCCATGGCTTTGAGCGCGCCCACTACCCCGCTTTTACTTTGCTTCTCAATCAACGGGCGAATTACTGCTCGAGTTTTTGGATTTTCAGAAAGCTTATCCGTCATCGCTTCGGCAACCATTCCAACGCCTTTTGCATTTACAGCGTCAATTGTTTTGTATCTTCCCTGCTTCTTATCTTCCACATCCGCCACGGCTTGCGAAGAGACCAATCCCAGCCCGCGCACGCGGCGCGGATATTTTTTAGCGAATGCCAAAGCAATATAACCGCCCATCGAATGCCCGGCGAGGTACGCCCTTTCAATTTGTAATGCGTTAAGCAAATGAGCCAGATCGTCCGCGAGGTCGGTCACGGTGTACGGCGCATCCAGCGGCGTAGATTGACCAAAGCCCCTGACATCCGGTTGGAATATTTCAAAGTCATTTTGCAAAAAATGCGCCGTTGCATTCCAGATGGAATGATCCAAAGGGTAGCCATGTATCAAAAACAAGGGACTCCCCCGCCCGCTTCTTGCGTAGGCAATTTCCAGCCCGCCGATTGTTTTCACTTCCATTTGACGTTGACCTTTAATTTACTGCCCAATTTTGATTTATAAAAAATATAGCCATGCTCCCGCCCAAACTCAAAGACGCGGCGCGTAATATCCACGTCCGCCTTGCAATATTCAGCCACCTTATCAAGTTCGCCGTTGCGAAACCATTGCACGGATTGAACGCCATCGGCGGTTTTGGGTATGCCCAATGTGGCGCTGGCAATTGAATCCAGCGGGATGCGAAAGCCGAGGGTTTGCTGAAGATCAAGGAGCAAATCTAAAGTTGGGATGGAAGCGAAGCGCGTTTCCGGCGCGTAGGGTTGCAAAACTTTATAATCAAAGCCTTTCAAATTAAATCCAATCACTTTCGTCGCGGATTTTAATTCGGCAAGTAAGGCGGGCACGTCTTTTTCCCAATAAACCGAGAAATCGTTTTTCTGTGTTGACCACGTTACCGCGCAAGCGACGCGCAATTGATCCATGTGATCGCGCCCGCCCACGTCTTCAAAAAGATTTTGCGTTTCAAGATCGAAAAAAATATAATTCATAGTTTGCCGCGCGATTCTTTTGCGTATTCTTCGCGGATGAAAGTCAAGGCTTGCGTTTTGGTTTGAATTATGCCAGCCGCCTGATTTTCACGCAACGCTTCAAGCAATTGACCGATAACCGGTCCAGCCGTAAGGTTGAGTTCTTTCATCAACTCATGCCCATCCAGCAGGCGCGGCGGGGCAATGGTCTCTTGCGGATGTTCCCAATAATTTTCAAGCAGGAGGTTGGCGATCGTCAAATATGCCTGCCAAATTTCAGGAGTGAGGTTGGCGGCGTAAGTTCCGCGCAGATCTGCCAGCGCCAACAAAATCAAATCCACGCCCGCTTCGCGGCTATCGCGGAAGAAGCGGTAGATCGCCTTGCGCGAAGGCATTTGTCCGTCTCGCGCAAGCGCGTTATAAAAATTATGTATCCGCATGTGCTGTTTAACGATGTTATGTAAACGGGAAATTTCATCGTTGCTCAAATTGAAAGCGCGCCCTCTTTCGGCGATCACGTCAGCGCCTTGTTCGTCATGGTTAAAAAAACGAATGCGCCCATCGGGGTCTGTGGTTTTTGTCTCTGGTTTGCAAACGTCATGGTAGAGCGCGGCGAAGAATAAGAGCGCGCGCGCCGAGCGGCTAGGGTTCAATGAGTTTGAAAAATGATTTGCAAATTGAGTTTGATATTTGCTAAAAGCGGCAAATAAAGATTCGACAAAAGGGTTTGCGCTTGCTGGGTTGTCTTTCAAAAGCGTATCGCAAATTTCTTCCAAGGCGGCGAGGACTTGGAGCGTATGCCTCCAAACATCGTAAACATGCGGGGCGGATTGGGCTACGCCTTTTAATTGGGTCAACTCCGGCAGGAGGAATGGGAACGTCCCCAGCATCTCCAGCGCTTTGAGGGCGGCTTCTGGCTTGGGTCCGTGCAGGATTTTGAAAATTTCGTCGCGTTTCCGTTCAGGCGAGACCTGCGTTAGTTTGCTGGAGAATTCTTGTAATTGGGCGCGGGTTCTTTCTTCGATATGAAAATCAAAATTCGCGGCGAGGCGCACAGCGCGCAAAATGCGGATTGGGTCTTCTTGAATAGAAGTTGGCGAGCAAACGCGAATCAATTTCGCGGCAAGGTCTGCCCTACCCGCCAACGGATCTATAATTTCGTCAGTTTTCAAATCATAGGCGAGCGCGTTGACGGTGAAATCGCGCGCGCATAAATCGGCTGAGAGGGTTGCGCCGCGATAAGCGGCAAAATCCAGAAAAACTTGCGAGCCATCCGCTTGGGTTAGAATCACGCGCCCGGTATCGCGCTCTGCGTCGAGGGGCATAAAGTCCGCGTGGAGTTGGTTGGCAATTTTTCGAGCGTAGGCAATGCCGTTCGCGGGCAAAGCAAAATCAAGGTCGGCAATGGGGCGTTGAAGCAGTAAATCGCGCACTGCGCCGCCAACGAGGTAGAGTTCCTGTTCGGCGGGCAAAATCCCTCTGATGGTTTCAATCAACGGGTGCAGTGGATAAGGCATATAAATAATTTCCGGCTTTTCTTTGTAACGGCTATGCTGACAGGCTTGCAGGGCTTCTTCGGGCGTTCTTCCTTGCGCGATAATTCTATCGTGTACTTTTGCCACCCAACGGCCCGCGTAAGAAGAAGGTTTGGCTTGCATAAATTTTATGCGGGCGGCTTGTATTTATCCAGATCAGCCACGCCGATGAATGGCAGGTTGCGATAATATTCGTCAATATCCAAGCCGTAGCCGAAGACGTATTTATTGGGAATGGAAAAGCCGAGGTAATGAATTGGAACTTCGGCTTCGCGTCTTTCGGGTTTATCCAGCAAGGCGCAGACTTTCAGCGTTTTGGGCTGGCGCGTCTCGAGCATTTGTAAAACGGCGGCGATGGTGTGACCGCTATCTACAATATCTTCAACGAGGATGACGTTCATGCCGCGAATATCGGTTTGCAAATCCAAAGTGACGCGCGCGGCGCGGCTGGATTCGCGGCGACCGATTCCGTAAGACGAGACCGCCATGTAATCAATCATGTGCGGAATGGCAATGTTCATGCTTAGGTCCACCATGAACGGCACGCCCCCGCGCAGAATACAAATCAATAGCAAATCTTCCGACGCATATTCGGCGCTGATTTGTTTTCCAAGCTCGGCAACACGCGTTTGGATCGCGGATTCTTCAATTAATACTTCGGCGAGAAAATCTTGATAATTTTGCATGAATAAAAACCATTTGAAAGATCAACGTGAGGCTTCGCCCCGCTAGCGCGGGACTTCGTGGTGTTGGCGGCAACGGGCTTCATATAATTCAGAGGCGCCGACGATCACAACCGGATCGTCATAGCGCGCAGGTTTGCCGTTGACGAGTCTTTGCGTGCGCGAAGCGTCGTCGCCGCAGGTCATGCAAATCGCATGGAGTTTGGAAACGCTCTCGGCTTTAGACATCAATTCCGGCATCGCGCCAAAAGGCTCGCCGCGAAAATCCATATCCAAACCCGCCACAATTACGCGCACGCCGCGCGCGGCTAATTCCTCTGCCACTTGAATTACTTCCGCGTCCATAAATTGGGCTTCGTCAATGCCTACTACGGTTGTTTCCGCTTCAACTTTGTTGCGAATATCTGCGGCTTTTTCTACGGGCAGTGCGTCAAAGTTCGCGCCCGCGTGAGAGGTGACTTTGCCCGCCGCGTAACGCACGTCAATTGCCGGTTTGAAAACCTGAACTTTCTGTTTGGCAATTGTGGCGCGCACCAAACGACGAATCAATTCGTCCGTTTTACCGCTAAACATCGAGCCGCAAACTACTTCAATAGAGCCGTGTGTATGACGCATGTCACCTCATTCAAAGAAAATCGAAACGCTGGGTATCTCTCAAAAAAATAGGCAGACGTAGATACGTCTGCCTATAAGTTTACCTGAAAAAAAGTCTATTCAGTAGGAGCGGGCGCGGCGGGGGCTTCAGGAACTTCAAAGCCGAGCGCGCGCAGTTTCTTTTTAGCGGTGGTCAAAGCGGATTGAGCAAAGCCGTTGATCGCCAACACAGCCGCATCGCCTTCCGCCAACTTGGCGAGGAATTGACCAATCGTCAGAACGCCGGCTTTCTTCAAAGCGTCGGTGGCGCGGGGCGAAACGCCCAAATCATCCACTGCGCGATCTGGAGAAGTCTTGCTTTCTTCTTTGGCTTTCTGCGTTTCGACATATTCCTGACGGGCAGAGAGCTTCTTGTAGAAGCGGTCCACTTGACCTTCCACATCGAGCAAGCGGGCGGATTCGCCAGTGAAGAATGGATGACATTTGGAACACACGTCAATGCGCAATTCCTTCCGCGTGGAAGTCGTCACCCAGGTATTGCCGCAGGAAGCGCAAGTCACCTTGGCTTCGTAAGTAACGGGATGAATATCAGCTTGCATTATTCCACCTCAGCCGGAACAACATTGACGCGCTTGCGTCCATGGACAACGTCAAAAATCACAACGCCGTCCGCAATCGCAAACAAGGTATCGTCTTTGCCGACTAACACGTTCAAACCCGGCTTAATTTTTGTGCCGCGTTGGCGCACCAACACATTGCCCGAAAGGACAAATTGACCGGCATAGCGTTTTACGCCTAAGCGTTGGGAGTTACTATCTCGTCCGTTGCGGCTTGAACCGCCGCCTACTTTATGTGCCATTTCTACCTCGCTAAACTCTACTTCTTGGTTGATTTCTTAGGAGCCGGAGACTTCTTTTCAGCAGTCTTCGCGGTGGATTTAGGAGCCGCTTCTTTCTTCGCTTTGGCTGGTTTCTCAGCTTTGGGCGTTTCTGCCGCCTCAACAGTTTCGACTTTGGCGGGTTTCTGCGCGACAGGTTTCTCAACCTTGCGTTCTTCGCCGGGCTTGCCGATGAAATCAATCATCAAGCGCGTGTATTGGTGGCGATGACCGCCTTTCACGCGGATGCGTTTCTTGGGGCGATATTTGAACGAAACGACTTTGGGACCTTTGACATGTTCCGCCACAGTCGCCGAGACTTTGATGCCGTTCACAGTGGGCGTTCCCACGAGGAAGGTATCTCCGTCGCCCATGAACATCACGCGTTCAAAATCAAACGACTTACCCACTTCATGGGGCAGGCGATCCACGTCAATGGTGGAGCCTTCAACAGCGCGGTATTGCTTACCGCCGCTTTCAACGATTGCAAATCTCATTTTATTTTCTCCAGTCATCACTTTGCCGAGCAGTTTGCGGGGCGCTTTGCGCCCAACGCCCACTTTCGGGAAAGCTGGTTAATTACAGTCAACCGCCCTAGCTTTTTTCACTAGGGCAGAAGCGGACGATATTATACCTGCGAGATGGAATTACTGTCAACAATTTTCGCGGTAGATTTTTCAGGCAGGGCAATGCCCGTTGAGGCCGACCCAGCCGCAGTTAAGGCGGAGGCGAAGCCCTTCCCTATTTAGGAAGCATGGCGGTCAGGGTTTTGGTCACGGCTTGGAGTTGGCTCGCGTGTCCTTGAATTTTATTCACGTCGCCGGTGCGTAAGCCAGCCTGCACGTCGGTGATGGTCTTCGTCGTGGAAGCCTCATTATCAATAATTTTTTGGGTGATGGCTTCTAGATTGGTGAGCAATTGTTTGACGTTCGCCGGAATAATGGGGAGCGGCTTCACGATGGGCAGGAGCACATCCAAAATTTGATTGGCGATCCGCGCATACTTAACCGTGAGCGTGTGCAGTGAGCCGATGGAATTGGTCAACTCCATCGCAATTTCCTGAATCGAATCAATCATGGTTTTATGTTGTTCGATGATCTTCGCAATATCGGTGATGGAACTGGTCAACTTATCCGAAAACTTGACATACGAACCCGCGCTCGCTTTAGAAATAGAACCTCCAGCTTTGGCATTCAATTGAGTTGGCATAATTATTCTCCTTATTTTTTTGCTCAACTATACCTTAAGTTATTCGCTTTGTTTCTTTAGAGCGAACTAAAAGCATGAGTCGGAAAGCTTCTCGTCACGGAGATTTCAAAAGGGTTTCTTCGCGTTCTTTGCGCGCTCTGCGGTTAAATAATTAGCCGCTACGACTTATTGACAAAGCTTTTCTTTCGGCGTATTCTAAATAAAACCAAACAGGAGGATGGCATGTCTGATTTAATTCAACTTGGAAACGTGAACGGTTATTTAGCAAAACCAGCGGGCGCAGGACCCTTTGCCGCGATAATCGTCATTCAAGAATGGTGGGGCTTGGACGCGCAAACAAAATCTATCGCCGAACGTTTTGCGAAAGCAGGCTATCTTGCTTTTGCGCCGGATTTGTATCACGGCGAAGCGGCGCCGCTTGGCGATGGCGAAAACGCAATGCGACTGATGCAAAAATATGCCCCCAACGCGCCGCAAGGCTTAGCCTCCGTATTTGACGCGCTCAAGACTCATGCCGATTGCAACGGAAAGATCGGTAGCGTTGGCTTTTGTTTTGGCGGACACATGTCTTTGCGATTAAGCACGCTCAAACCGCTCGATGCAGTTTGCACTTTTTACGGCGGCGGAATGCAACAAGTCTTCCCGGATTTACGCAAACAGCTTAAGTCTCCAATCCTCGGCTTCTTTGGCGATGAGGATCTCTCCATCCCTGCCGGAACGATTGAAGAGTTTGATCAACTATTAGATGAAGTCGGCGTGGAGCATGAGGTTATCACTTATCCCAATTCTGGTCACGCCTTCTTTCGCGCCAATGATCCAAGCGTGTACAAGCCAGAAGCGGCGCAAGATGCCTGGGAAAAAGTACAACATTTTTTTGCCAAACATTTGAACTAAGCAAACTGCATTGACAAATCGGCGCGCGTCCTGTATTCTCGCTCCATGCCCACTTTGAGTTTGCTTCAACAACAACTGAGCGAATCTCCGCTGAATCAAAAAATCTTCGTGCATGGGCGCGCCGGGTGCGGCAAGACCACGCTCGGCGTAGAGCGGTTGCGTTTCCTTTTGGCGCAGGGCATTCCCGCCAATGAGATTTTAATCCTCACCCCGCAAAGAACTTTGCAAGATCCTTACCTTGAAGTATTGCGCGCTCCCGAGCGCCGCGCCGGCGGAGAAGTGACCACCGCCACGATGGGCGGCTTGGCGCGCAGAATGTGCGACTTGTTTTGGCCCCTCGTCGCTGAAACTGCCGGGTTTAAAAATCCAGAATTACCGCCCATCTTTCTGACATTGGAAACCGCGCAATATTACATGGCGCATTTGGTGCGCCCGTTAATTGAAGATCACGGGTATTTTCAGTCGCTAACGATCAACCGCAACCGTTTGTATTCGCAAATTATTGACAACTTAAATAAAGCCGCAGTCGTTGGTTTTCCGCACACGGAAATCGGCTTACGTTTAGATTCGGCTTGGTTTGGCGACCCTGTGCAAAGACGCATTTACGCCGACGCGCAAGAATGCGCCAATTTATTTCGGCAGTATTGTTACGACCATAACTTGTTGGATTTTTCGCTTCAGGTGGAAATATTCAATCAGCGCTTATGGAGCGATGCGCAAGTCCGCCAATACCTGACGGGCGCGTACCGCCACCTGATTTATGACAACGTAGAAGAAGACGGAGCGACTTCGCACGATATGCTCGCCGCATGGCTCCCCGCGCTGGATTCCGCCTTACTGCTTTACGATCAGGCTGGGGGTTATCGAAGTTTTCTCGGCGGAGACGCGCAAACCGGCTATGAATTAAATCAACTCTGTGATGAAGTCATTGAACTGAATGAAAACTTTGTTTGGCAAAATGAAAACATCCGCGAAGTTTCAACTTCATTAGTCAATGCAATTAGCGGGTATGAAGTCGCTCCGCAAGCTGATACCGAGCCCGCTATGCAATTTATTTTGACGCGTTACCATCCTGAAATGCTTGACGCGGTTGTCGCGCAAACAAAATCCCTGCTAACCGATGCGCTTGTCCCGCCTTCAGAAATTGTCATCCTCGCGCCGTATCTATCGGACGCTCTACGCTTTTCCATTACGAATCGGCTGGACGCAGAAAACATCCCCTGGCGCACGCACCGCCCGTCACGTTCCTTGCGCGATGAAACCGCCAGCAAAACCCTGCTGACTTTATCCGCGCTGGCTCACCCGCACTGGAACGTACATCCTTCTGAATTTGACGTGGCGCACGCCTTGATGTTCGCATTGAACACGGATCTGATTCGCGCTCAATTACTCGTCGCTATTATTTATCAGCGCAAAAAATCAAGCTTCTCCGCGTTTGAAGACATCAACCCCGCAATGCAAGAGAGAATCACCTACGCGCTTGGAGCCAGATACGCCGCGCTACGCAACTGGCTTGAAGAATATCAAGCCGCTCAACCTTTGCCGCTGGATTTCTTCTTACGGAAATTATTCGGCGAGATTCTCTCGCAAGACGGCTTCGGATTTCACAGTCAGTTAGATGCGGTGCGCGTGGCGGCGAGCCTGATTGAATCGATCAAGAAATTTCGCAATGCAATGGAACCCTCCTACGTCAATTTAGATAATCCTGATTTTGATCTAGGCCGGGAATACTTGACCATGCTTGCCGACGGCGTGATCGCCGCGCAATATTTAGAAGCATGGAGACATGAAGACAAAGAAGCGGTCTTGATCGCGCCAGCGTATACTTTTCTGACGATGAATCATCCAGTGGCGATTCAATTTTGGCTGGAGCCAGGCTCAAGCGGTTGGTCGCAACGGTTGCTTCAACCGCTCACCCAGCCTTATGTTTTATCACGCGAATGGGAACTCGGTAACATTTGGACCGACGCAGACGAAGTTCGCACGTCAACGGAAGCCTTATCTAAATTAATCGGCGGATTGCTCAGCCGTTGCAAAACAAAAATCTTCATCGCCTTATCAGATCTGGGCGAAGCGGGCCTCGAACAACGCGGGCCTTTGTTGCAAGCTATTCAAAAAATTCTCGTAGGCTGAGGAGGCGCCCCATGAAAATAAAAAGTTTTTTTCTTTTTACGCTCGTTTTTTCCTTAGCTTGCGGCACGCTAAACGCCTCAACTGAAATCCCCGTAACCAACACAGCCAACGCCCCACAAACGAGCCAATCCGGCGAACTGGACAATGCCTCCGTCCAACCAACGCTTGCCAACTGTGCAATATTTCCAGCTAACAATTATTGGAATACGCCCATTGACGCGCTTCCGACTCACCTGCAATCTGCTTCATGGATCTCAAGCATTGGCTCCGCTGAAAGTTTTCACATGGACTTCGGCTCCGGCACATGGGATGGCGGTCCAATCGGCATACCGTATAACATCGTAGCCGGATCAACCGTCCCGAAGTATGCGGCGGAGTTTTATTATCCAGATGAATCCGACGCTGGTCCATATCCTCTTGCTGAAAACCCAAGCCGCGAATGGGGTTCAGATCACCACATCCTAACGCTTGACGCCGAGACCTGCATACTCTATGAAATTTATGACGCCAGTTTTAACGGCGCCAATTGGAGCGGCGGCTCTGGCGCCATCTTTGATTTGAACTCCAACGCGCTCCGCCCCGATACCTGGACTTCCGCAGATGCCGCAGGTTTACCGATTCTGCCCGGGCTGGTGCGTTATGATGAAATTGCGGCAGGCGAAATTAAACATGCTTTGCGCTTCACTGCCGAAGAAACGGCTGGTTATATTTGGCCCGCTCGTCATCAAACTTCCGACCCTGACGATTCGATTCCGCCGATGGGCGCAAGATTTCGTTTAAAAGCGGATTATGATATTTCGGGCTTTCCGCCTGAAATGCAAGTTCTATTACAAGCCATGAAAACCTATGGAATTGTCCTAGCGGATAACGGCTCCAATTGGTATGTGAGCGGCGCGCCCGATGAACGCTGGGATAACGATATGCTTCATTTGTTGGATGTGTTAACCGGAAATGATTTTGAAGCGGTGGACACTTCGGTGATGATGGTGGATGTTGATTCGGGAGAATCTTTCATTATCCGCTAAGAACGCGAAGTACGCGAAGAAAAACAAATTAAAGTCTTAGCGACCTTAGCGCGCTTCACAGTCAAAGAAATTATTTACCGCTAAGAACGCGAGGTACGCAAAGAAAAGCAAATTAAAATCTTAGCGACCTTAGCGCGCTTCGCGGTTCAAAAAATATTTACCGCCAAGAGCGCAAGGTACGCGAAGAAAAACAAATTAAAATCTTAGCGACCTTTGCGGTCAAAGAAATTATTTACTGCTAAGAACGCGAAGTACACAAAGAAGAGCGAGGTGACGATGAGCAAAGAAATCGAAGCGATTGCAACAGATATTGTTGAATGCGCTTACCTTGTCCACAAACATTTTGGACCGGGTTTGTTAGAATCTGCATATCAAGCGTGTCATGCTCATGAACTTCGTAAGCGAGGCAGAGTTGTATTAACTGAATTAAAGTTGCCAATTATCTATGATGGACAAGAATTTGAACAAGGCTATCGAATTGACGAGCTGGTTGACAACCTTGTCATTATTGAAAACAAATCCGTAGATAATGTTCATCCAATTCATCTTGCTCAACTTATCACATATCTCAAACTTAAAAATATTAAACTTGGCTTTCTGATAAACTGGAACGTAAAGTTGATTAAGAACGGGATTCAACGAGTAGTTCATGGACTCGAAGAATCGCCCAACAAATTTATAAAAAAGCCTTAGCGACCTTTGCGGTTATAGAAATTATTTACCGCTAAGAGCGCGAGGTGCGCGAAGAAAAACAAATTAAAATCTTGGCGACCTTTACGCGCTTTGCGGTTCAAAAAAATATTACCGCTAAGTCCGCTAAGAACGCAAAGAAAAACAAATTAATATCTTGGCAACCTTTGTGCGCTTCGCGGTTCAAAAAAATATTACCGCTAAGTCCGCTAAGAACGCGAAGAAAAACAAATTAAAATCTTGGCAACCTTTGTGCGCTTCGCGGTTCAAAAAAATATTACCGCTAAGTCCGCTAAGAACGCGAAGAAAAACAAATTAAAATCTTGGCGACCTTTACGCGCTTCGCGGTTCAAAGAAATATTACCGCTAAGTCCGCCAAGAACGCAGAGAAAACAAATTAAAATCTTAGCGACCTTTGCGCGCTTCGCGGTTCAAAAAAAATATTACCGCTAAGAGCGCGAAGTACGCGAAGAAAAACAAATTAAAATCTTAGCGACCTTTGCGCGTTCGCGGTTCAAAAAAAATATTACCGCTAAGAGCGCGAAGTACGCGAAGAAAAACAAATTAAAATCTTAGCGACCTTTGCGCGCTTCGCGGTTCAAAAAATATTTACCGCCAAGAACGCGAAGAAAAATAAACCTTAACGCGCTTTGCAGTTCAAAAAATTATGAATTCATTTTCCCCTCGCCCCTCGCAACAAAACATCCTACGCTACAACGGCGGAAGATTAGGCATTGCCGCCGTGCCGGGCGCCGGCAAAACGCATATTCTTTCAGCGCTTGCCGCACAACTGATTCAAAACAAGCAACTGCAAGACGGACAAGAAATTTTAATCGTCACGCTGGTGAATTCTGCGGTTGACAATTTTGAGAATCGCATCAAAGGCTTTTTTGATAATCCATTAACCGCATTATATAAATATCGTGTGCGCACATTGCATGGGCTGGCGCATGATATCGTCCGCGAGAAACCCGCCAGCGTTAGTTTGGATGAACGCTTCACAATCATTGACGAACGCGAAGCCAGTTTTATTCGGCGCGAAGCGGTCAGCGCTTGGTTGGCGACAAATTCTTTCGATGATTATCTCGACCCAGCGCTTGATTCGTCAAAACTGGATTGGGTCAAACGTTCGCAACTTCCTAACTTACTGGATTCGCTAGCGAATGCCTTCATCCGCTCTGCTAAAGACCGCCTCCTGACTCCCGAAAGTCTGCGCGCCAAACTAGATAACTCCGCCTCGCCTTTGCCTTTGGCTGAACTTGGCTACGCCATTTATAGTGATTATCAACGCGCCCTCGCCTATCGCGGCGCAGTTGATTTTGACGACTTGATCCGCTTAGCATTAACACTGCTCCAAAATGACGCTGATTATTTAGAACGGTTACGTTATCGTTATCCATTCATCTTAGAAGACGAAGCGCAGGATTCGAGTTTGTCGCAACAAAAGATTTTAGAATTATTAAGCGGCGAGCATGGAAATTGGGTAAGAGTCGGCGACCCTAACCAAGCCATCTTTGAAACCTTCACTACCGCCAATCCAGATTTATTACGAAATTTCATCGCCACAAATCACAATGCCGATATGCCCGAATCGGGCAGATCACAGCCTGCGGTAATCGCATTGGCAAATCATCTGATTGACTGGGTGATGAATTCACATCCCGAACTGCAAGCGCGGACCGCTTTATCGCTTCCGCATATCGCTCCTGTGCCTGCTGGTTACGAACCCGTCAACCCGCCGGATAATCCCGAAGGGATTAAATTGATCGGCAAAAAATTTACGCCTGACGAAGAAATAAATAATATTACAAAATCGGTCAAAGGTTATTTGGATTCGTTTGCAGAAAATGAAATCAAGCCAACGATAGCGATCCTTGTGCCAAGAAACGCGCGCGGCGTGGAAGTGATTGAAGCGCTGAAAAAGAAAAACATAGAAGTGATTGAGCTAATCTCATCCACATCTACCACGCGCGCGGCGGCGGGTTCGTTGAATTATTTATTAGCCTATTTAGCAGACCCGCAATCCGCGCGAAAATTATCCAAAGCCTATGAAGTCTGGCGCAGAGATTGGCGCGAAGAAGTTGAAAAGGCTGAATTTGTAAAGGTCGTAAGCGGATTGATTCAGCGGGTATATGAAGTAGAAAATTTCATCGCGCCGAATCAAGCTGAAGATTGGCTGGCAACTATCAGCGAGTCTGAAGCGGACGAAGTCATTCAAGAGCTAAACGAATTTCGAGTCACTGTGCGGAGATGGTTGAATGCAGTTACGCTTCCAATTGACCAATTGATTCTCACGTTGGCGCAAGACGTTTTCACCGAAACGCCCGATTTAGCATTGGCGCATAAATTAGCGTTTGTCTTACGCAAAGCCGCAGACGATCATAATGATTGGCGTTTGCCTGAGTTGACGGCGGAGTTGGCGGTGATTGCAAAAAATGAACGGCGCTTCATTGGCTTTTCGGAAGACGATTCTGGCTTTGACCCTGAACGCCATCGCGGCAAAGTGGCGGTGACGACGATGCACCGCGCCAAAGGTTTGGAATGGGATCGTGTATATTTGATGAGCGTCAACAGTTATGATTTTCCTTCGGGTACGCCGAATGATAATTTCATTTCTGAAAAATGGTTTATTCGCCAAGGATTAAATATGGAAGCTGAAGCGCTGGCGCAATTAACGGCATTGGAATCAAACAGTGAATATGACTGGTACGAAGAAGGCAAAGCGACGTTTGAATCGCGGCTGGGATATATCAAAGAGCGTTTGCGTTTGTTCTATGTGGGGATCACACGCGCAAAGAAAGAGTTGATCGTCACTTGGAATTCAGGCAGGCAAAGCGATGCAACTCCGAGTTTGGCTTTGAGTGAACTGCTGGGCTGGTGGGAAGCGCAGCGCTGAAGGTAATGCTTTATTAACTCCTACTGTGAGATTAAGAGCCGATCCAAATCCCAGATTTTCAGATTATCTAAATTCACTAACGCTTCTCCGCGATGATCTTTGAAGAGTTGAAACGAAGCGCGCCAAGCCTTTTCATCTTCGCTTGGGCTGGTTCTGCAATTTTCAGCATAGATCAACGGACTGTTATTCACATAAATAGCGCAGGCGGCGCCTTGCATCAGGATCGTCACCGGCACGCGCTCCGGCGGAAAGTGCGGATAAACGCCGCTCTCCGCTTCGTTTTTGTAATCCAACGCCCAGTTTCGATTATTGGATAAATCAAAATTAACGGACTCTTCCGAATTTCCGGAACGGTCAAATTGAAAGCGGACGCGGTCGTTGGGCTGGTTGTGATAGAAAATCAGATCCAGCGTTAACGCGAAATTTTTATAATTGAGATAAGCGTTAGAGAGAATTGAAAAACTCCGCTTGGACTCTGGCAATCTCAAAAACAGTAGATCGTCATGTATTTCCGCAAACAGCAGGCGCGGGCTTTCAGAAGTTCGCAGAAACCAGCGGCGGTTAATGGAGAAATCGTCTTTGAAGGTTGGCGGAACGTTGGCGATAGCCTTTAGAATCGGTTCGGCGAAATCAGCCACCCACGCGGGCGGCGTTGGCGTTTCGCTTCTTGAAGTAGGCGCCGAAAGTGGTATAGAAGATTCAGTTTCGGCGGCAGAATAGTTTACGGAGACAGAATCAGCTTCAAAGTCCGCTAATGGCGCGAAAGTTTTTTCGGCAGAACAACTCGTCGTAAGAAGAATTGCGAATCCAAGATGAAGCGCTTTACAAAATCGCATATTGAACACAGTGTAACATTAACTTAAACGCGCTCGAAGTTCAAGGCAGATAAATAGCGCGCTTAAATTAAAAAGGTTGAGAGAGTGTCTCAACCTTTTTTACAAGACGGCTTAAAAGAGTTAGCCCATACCAGCTGGCGGCGTAGAGCCTGATTTACTAGATGTTTTCTTGGGCGCACGCTGTTGTTCTTTAGGTTGCAAGAACAGCATATAGCCGTAAATCAAGGCGAATGCCGCGTAAATCACAAGCAGTACCCAACCATTAGCGCGAACTACGCCAACGGCTTTATTGGTTGTGCCCATAATTGTCAGCGCAAAGCCGCCTATAGAATAACCAAACAAAACCATCGCAATTGCGCGCTGTAATTTAGCGCTAGCCACATCCTTTACCATCCACAGGAGTATACCTAGCAAGAGCAAAGCCGAGCCAAAGAAGCGGGCGAGGAAATTAAGCCCCACCGTTTCATCGTACCTAAGTTGTTCCCATACAAATTTCGGCAAAAGCAAAAAGCCAGCCCCAAACAAAGCCAACGCCACGGCGTTGACGGCAAACATTGAGCGATAATTCATATCATTCTCCTTGAAAAATTGAATTTAAAATAACTATACAACATCTCCCCCGCCTAAGCAAAGAAATCAAGATTGAGAACCTTACATCTACCTTTCAGCCAGCCATGACTTTCGGGGGATACGACTACCAAGCCTAAAACGCCCCGCGCTTCAACCCAACCTGCCAGCCAACAAAAATATTCCCCACCCTGAATCAAAAATCATCCGCCAACGGATGATTTTCAATCTACTAATTATCCTGCACTTGCAAATCCACTTTCAACGTGCCGGAAACCCTGCCTTTTTTCGCTTCGGCGGATTTTTGCAAAATGCCCACCACCTTGTCGCGCGTTCGATTGTTGGTAATGCCGCGAATTGAAATATTATATTTTGTCGAGCGGCTTGACGAGAAGCTGGTATTAATGGACATATTAAAATTTTCATCGCCTTTATCTAAGCCCGATTCAAGGCGCGTGATAATATTTTCAACAAAGCCTAACAAACCCTTAGCGGATTGTTCGCCTTCTAAAGCGTTAATCTCAATGCCATTAAAAACAACTCTTTTACTCATTGGAACTCCTTATGCAGTCTAAGCGCAGACAGTTGAAAGAATGTTCAAAGCATATTCGATTTCCCATTTATAGACATTGTCATTTCGTGTTAAATCGCCTAAATTAAACGAGCAAGTGGAAGGCGCTTCAAGCTAGAACAAATTTTCAGCGCCTTTCAAATATGCAAGGCGGGAATCCAATAGTTCTAATGTCCAAAATCGTAACAATCCCTTATAATGAAAACGATGTCAGCCATAGATTGGAAGAAATCGGCAATCAGCATCAAACTAATCAGGGAAGGTTATTAAAGTAATGAGTTCTTCAAGCGTCACCGACGAAAAAACAACCGTAACTTTCTCGCTCGTGCAAGAGGAAGAAGTTCCAGAAACAGCTTTTACAAACGAAGTCGTTTTTGAGCCAGTTCAGCAGGAATCCTACGATCTTAGCTATACTTGCTTACTGCTTCCTCGTTTTCCAGCGCATCAACTCAAAGGCGATCTCGCCTTGTTCTTGCCGCAATGGCTTCAACAAATCTGCCTTTCATTTGGCTGGCGGCTGGAATTTATCAGCGTAGATAATGCCTACTTGCAGTGGGCGATATCCGTTCAGCCAGAAACGCCGCCCGTGCGTTTCATGCAACAGATTCGCTACGACACCTCGCGGATGATCTTCGAGAATTTTGGGCGCATCCGGCAAGAGAATTTATCTAACGATTTTTGGGCGCCCGGTTATTTGGTGGTTTTAGGAACCCGCCCACATTCCAAAGAAATGATCGAACAATACATCCGCCTCACCCGCAGACAACAAGGACTGAATACTTTATAATACAGGCTCACTTTCACTTAGGACCTGTTAATGTCAAATACTACAACGCAACGCGCAGGCGAATTATTACGAAGCGTCTTCGAAATTCTGTGGGATAAAAACGAAGGCTTAACCGCTAAAGAAGTGTTAGCGCTTGTCCCCAATTTTACAAAACTAACTGCTGAAGAGTCACAACTTACCGTTGATACCCGCGCCCCGCGCTACGAAAAAATTATCCGCGTCTCCAGTATTCCCTTCACCCACGCCGGCTGGCTGACGAAGAACGAACGCGGTCGCTGGTTCATCACCGAAGAGGGCTATCAAGCCTGCCGCCGGTTTACCAATGTCCAGGCTTTTTACGCCGAAGCGATTCGCATCTACAGTTCCCGCCGCAGAATCGCCCCTGAGAGCGTAGTCGAGATGGAACTTGCTCAAGAATCCGCTTGGGCGCAAATCGAAAAACACCTCTACCAACTCAACACGCGCGAACTTCAAATTATGCTTGCGGGCTTGCTCCGCGCAATGGAATATTACCCGTCTTGGATGGCGCCCGCAGAAAAGCAAAAAGGGCAGATCAACTTAATTGCCTTTTCAGACCCCATTGGCGCAAAAGGCCAGCGGATCATGGCGCAGATCCGCAACAAAGGGCAGGCATTAACTTTAGAAGGCATCAAAAGTTTTTTAGCGGCGCTAACCCCCAACGATTACGGCATGATCATTTCCATGAGCGGCTTCACCAACGAAGCCATGCAAGCCCTGAGCGCCAACCAGTTTCAGCGCCTCACCGCGCTGGACGCTCCGGCATTTTTTGACCTCTGGAAAGAATATTACGATCTAATCCACCAAGAAGCGCGTTACCTCTTACCCGTCAAAGCCGTTCACTTTTTATCAGGTTTTGAATAATCCCCAGCGCCCATGAAACCGCCCACCCATTCAACATCAGGAAAAAGTTTTCACAGCAAAGGGTTTCTCGAAGGAATTAACACGCTCCATGATGAAATTGAACTGGCAATGCGCTGGCAAAGACCCAGCATTCTATTAGCGGTTCACCAAACGCCTCAAAAACAAGCGCTAGCCCAACAAACGTTGGAAAAAAAATTACTCAAATCCAATTTAGCGGTTCGGCGGGTTACGCCTGAAATCAACGATCCAGACGTGATCCTCCATGTTTGCAAAATTCCCAACCGTGAAAAAACAATTTTCTTCATCGCGCAATTGGCAAACGTCAATCAACAAACCAACGGCGCCGTCTATCGCGCATTAAACCTGCACCGCGAACATTTAGTGGAGCAAAAAATTTGCGCCGTCTTTTGGCTCACCCAAACGGAAGCCGCCCAACTCCCCCACGCCGCGCCAGATTTCTGGGCGTTTCGCCATCGCGTTGTAGAGTTTGCGCCGCCGCGCGGTTCGCGCAAGCCGTCCATCCCCAATCAACTTTTTGTCTGGGCGGAAAATCTCTCCATAGATGAAGAGACCCGCGCCAATTACGAAACTCAGCTAGCCGCTTTGCCCGCTCGCACGGAAATAAAAACCCGCCTCGCCCTAACGCTAAGCTTGATTCAACTCAACTGGCAGTTACAACATCTGGAGCGCTTTGCCGACCACCTGCAAAATTTTGCCGCTCTCGCCAAAAAAGAAGTCAGCTATGCCGGCTGGGTAGATAACTTACATGGCATACAAACCTTCGGCGCGGGGGAACGCGAAAAAGCTTTTCTTCATTTTGAACAAGCCAGAAAATTAAACCCTGCAAACAGCGTCTTCATGCTAAACTCAGCTATCAGCGCGCACAGCGTGGGAAAAAATCAAGCCGCCATCCGCTTCGCCAAACAAGCCGTCAAAAATGATCCGAGCGCCCCCGCTTTATCAAAAGCGCTTGGATGGCTGTATCTATCTCTGGACAAGCCGCAAGATGCAGTTAAGACGCTTGAAACGGCGCTTGAAAAAAATCCTAATCAGCTCGATCTGCGTCTCGCGCTTGCCGTAAGTTATTTCAAAAATAATCAAACCGAAGCGCTCAACGCTCAAGTTCAGAAAATTCAGCCGCAAAGTATTCTGCAAGCCGCCTGTTTGGAAATTTTGAACGGCTCTACAAAAGTCGCATTGCAAAAACTGAGCGCGGCTTATCAAACGCAAACGCTCAGCGCGGGACAAATTTTACAAGATGCAAATTTGCGCGCGCTATGTAAGCTATCGGATTTATTAGAAATTGTTCAAGCATGAATTCAAATTTTCCCATTCTCTTCCTCCTGCTCATCGCCGCGCTCAGCGGACTGCTGATTCTATTCTTGTACAAAAAAGCCTCCGGCACAACCAGCCTGATGTGGCTGACGATCGTCCTCGGAATTTGGACCAGCGCCTATTTCCTGCATGAGACGCAACGCGCCATCGTCTCGACTGATATTTTTATCGGGATCAACAATTTATGTTTGGCGGCGGCGGCGACTTTTTTCCTATTCTTCACGCTCGCCTACTCAAATCGCCGCAATTGGATCAACCCTTACACGATCTCGCTTCTGCTCATTGAACCGGCTCTGACCCAAATTTTATTTTGGGACGAACGCTTTAGAACTTCCGTCTTTGATCCGTTCAATCAGGCTTGGGAACACATCCATGTCCTATATATTTTGCATCTGCTCGCCGGAAGTTTGATCTTCCTCATTGATACCTTTGCCCGCAAGCCGCGCGCGCACTTCTTCAAAGCCGGGACGATTTTGTTCGGAGCGCTCATTCCAATCCTCGGGACGATTTTCATTTCATTCGAGAAGGGTCTCGAAATTAACGCGCTCACTTCTATTCTGGCTTATTCGCTGGGGTTGGCTGGGGTTGCCTATGGAAAATTCAACAGCGCGCTGATTGAAGCTATACCGCTCACCCGCGAAGCCGCAGTTGAAAGCATGGACGACGGCTGGATGGTGGTGGACGAGCAAGGCAAAGTAATTGATATGAACTCCGCGGCGGAGCGCTTGATCGAATCCTCGCGCGAGAAATTCTACGGGCAACCGATCACGCGAATATTAACAGATTGGGATAAATTAGCGCGCGCGTTTGAAGGCATCAAAGAGATGGACTTTCGCCGTAGCATGAAGATGCAAAATGATTGGCGCTATCTAAACATCCGCGTTTCGCAACTCAGCAAAAGCGATGGGACGCAATTTGGTCATCTGGTGATTTGGCGCGATATCACCGAAAAGAAATTAGCCGAAGACGCCCGTCAACAAGCGCGCGACGAACTCTTCGTCTTGCTTAACGCAATTTCCAGCGCCGCCAGCCGCTCGCTCAACTTAGACGAGTTTTTATCGCAATCCATTTATCAGATTTTATATTCTTTCAAAAGTCAGGCGGCGGCGATTTTTCTAAGCGCCAAAGACGAGGCTGAAGATCAAGAAAAATTGACGCTTCATACTCAATTTGGATTGCCGCCCGAGCAACTAAAAATCATCAGCAACACAGCCACCTATGCGCTCATGTACAATCTGCTGATTGACAATGAAGAAAACCGTCCGCTGATCGTGAATGATTTACGCGCCGATGAAAGAGTTCCGTTCAATATCAGAAATCTTGGTTTCAACTCGGCGGTCTTAATCCCGTTGGTGACTTACGCGCAACAGGAGAATACCTTGCTCGGTTGCTTATGCCTCAGCCGCATAGACGACGCGCCTTACACGCAGGATGAAGTGATTCGGTTGACCACAATCGCCAACCAGATCGCCACGCTGATCGAAAGCGCTCGCCGCCGCCAAAACGCCATCGTCGCCACGGAGCGGCAAAGATTACTACGCGATTTGCACGATTCGGTCAGCCAAAAATTATACGGGTTGGTAGCGCTCACCGAAGCCGCCCAAGCCGGAATTGAGGCTGGGTCGAAGATCGCTCCTTTGCAAGTACTCACGCGCATCGGCGAAAACGCGCGGCAAGCCGTCAAAGAAATGCGTTTATTCCTCTACGAAATGCAACCGGTAGATTTGAAAGACGGTTTGATTTCTGCGCTTCACCATCGCCTAGCCGCAGTGGAGGGGCGCGCGGATATCAAAGCCCGCTTGCTGGCGGACGAAAATATCAAAATCCCGAAGTACGCCGAACTGGCTTTATATTTCATCACGCAAGAAGCGCTCAATAATACCTTGCGGCACGCGCACGCAAAAAATGTCTTGCTCACCTTAAAACAATCGCGCCAAAACATCACGCTGGAAATTGAAGACGATGGGGACGGCTTCAAACTAAAAGAAGCGGACGCCGCCGGGCTGGGTTTGAAAAATATGCGCGAACGCGCCTTGTTGATCCATGGAAAGTTCAAAATGACATCCAAGGTTGGCAAGGGCACAAAAATTTCCGTAACCATAAGCAGAAAGGGTTAGAGCAATGAAGCCAATTCGGATTTTAGTAGTAGATAATCAAAGCGTTGTACGCGACGGCATGGTCGCCATTCTTTCGTTTCAAAAAAATATAAAAGTTGTCGGCGAGGGACAAGACGGTTTAGAAGCCATAGAGCTGGCGAAACAAACCAAGCCGGATATCGTTCTGCTGGATGTTCAAATGCCAAGATTAAACGGTTTGGAGGCGATCCCCCGAATCAAAGAAGTTTCGCCAAAATCTAACATCTTAGTATTAACCGGTTTTAGCGAAAGCGATCAAGCCTATCAAGCCATCAAAGCCGGAGCGCTGGGTTTTCTTTTGAAAGACGCCACCCGCGCGCAACTGATCCAAGCCATTCAAGACGTTGCCGCCGGACAGGCTTCCATCCAACCGGCGATTGCGATGAAAGTGATCAATGAAATTGACCACCCCGCCGAATTGATGTACACCGCCGATCCGCTCACCCCGCGCGAGTTGGAAACCCTCAAATTGATCGCGCGCGGATTGAGCAACCAAGAAATTTCAGCGGAACTCATCGTGCATGAAAGAACCGTCGCCAAATACGTCAGCAGTATTTTGGAAAAACTGCATCTCGCCAATCGCACGCAAGCCGCTTTATATGCCATCCGCGAAGGGCTGGCTGAACCTAAAAAATAAGCGTCAAAGTTAATCGCCTGCAAAAAACATCCACATTCAAAATGTGGATGTTTTTTTATCCCTTAGCCAGTTGAAAAAACGACTCGCCTATGGCGAAACAGACTGGTCATTTATTACCAAGCGCCTGTCGCAAACATGCTTTTTTTGGAATTAAATAAACGCCAGAATTTAGGACTAGGTTAATTAGGCGCGATCCCTATAATACAAAACATAAATGACTTGGACCTGTACACAAATTTAGGAGACTTAGCCTTGTTCCTCGGACATCACCTCACCCAGTTGAAGAGTTCGAACCGCCTCGTTTTGCCCAAGCCTTGGAGAGAAGCGTTATCCAGCGGCTTCTACCTCACACAAGGGTTCGATCAAAACCTGTTGATTCTTTCAACAGGCGCGTTTCAAGAAATTTACGAACGCATCTCAGCTTTGAACATAACCGACCCGCTGGCGCGCTTACTCCTGCGCATATTTTTGGGAACGGCGAACTACATCGAGTTCAAAGAAGCTGAAGCGCCGGCTTTGCCGCCAGGCTTGCTGAGTTACGCGAACCTCAAGAGCAAAGCCGTCCTGATCGGGCAGGGCGAATATGTCGAAGTTTGGTCGCCCGCTTCATGGTCGGAGCAAGAAGCGCAAATTCAAGACGCGCAAGCGAATGCTCATCGTTTTTCGGCATTCAATCTCGCAGTTCGCGCATAAACACATTCTCTAAACACATAGGCAAACATGATGAACAAAATCCGCATTCTAGTTGTAGACGATCAGAACGTAGTCCGCGAAGGGATGGTCGCCATCCTCTCGCTCCAACCGGACATGGAAGTTGTCGGTCAGGCTGAAAATGGAATCGAAGCTGTGAATGTAGCTCGCAAAACCAAACCTGACGTGATCCTATTGGATTTGGTCATGCCTTTACAAGACGGTTTGGCGACCATTCCCAAGCTCAAAGAACTTTCGCAAAATTTTCGCATCTTGGTCTTGACTGGCTTCGCGCAAAGCGGGCATGTTTATCAAGCCATCAAAACCGGCGCATTAGGCTACATGCTCAAAGATACGCCGAGACCCGAACTGCTGAAAGCCGTCCGCGAAGTGGCGAAAGGGCAAGCCTCATTAAATCCGTCCATCGCTATTCAAGTGATCAAAGATTTCAACAACAGTCCGGTTACGCCCAAAGACGACGCATTTCGAGAACATCTCACCCGCCGCGAATTAGAGACTTTGAAATTGATCGCCTGCGGGTTGAGCAATCAGGAGATCGCGCTGAAGTTAGTAGTCAACGAACGGACGATCGCTAAATATGTGAGCAGTGTGCTGAACAAATTGCACCTTGCCAATCGCACGCAGGCGGCTTTATTCGCCATTCGAGAAGGGCTGGCTTCAACTGTCGGGTAATTTTTGGATGGTCATTATTGACCGCCAGCCGATTCAGGAGATGGTCAATAGTTTTCATTCAAAAGAACCATCCTTTTAGGCTATTGAATCGCCCAGTCAATTTGTACAATGATCGCAATCTTTTAGCAGAGGTCTTATGAAAAGTTTTGAATATAAAAAGGCGACTGATTTTGATCGAGCTTGGCTCAACCTAGAGCAGGATTTACCGCTCAAGCCCGGCTCTAACGGGCGCGCCAACCCATTTTATATCAACCGCCCAGGCAACCCGATCAATGAGTTGACTGACGCTCTGCTGGCTTCTTTCTATCGTCCGCCCAAGTTCTTCTTCTCCGGTCATCGCGGATGCGGAAAATCCACCGAGTTGTTACATTTGTTGAGCAACGCCGAGATTCAAAAGAAATACTGGCCCATCAACTTCAGCGTGCGCGAAGAGACCGATATCACCGACCTTGATTTTCGAGACGTATTGCTATGCATTGGCAGTCGCTTATTCCGCGAATATCGCCGCAAAGGCGGCGAATTGCCCGAGCAGTTGCTCAAAGAGCTAAACGGTTGGAAGGGCAAAGTCGAGAAGCAAATTTCCACAATTCTGGAAGGTCGTAACGAATATGAACTCGGCGCTTCGATTGACGCTTTCTTCGCTAACGCTGGACTCAAAATGAAATTAGAGCCAGCCACCCGCGTGGAACTTCGTCAAATTGTGGAGACCGACATCACCGGTTTGATCGCCATCATCAACCATATCGCCACCGCTATCTACAATCAAGAACGCCGCATCCCGCTCATTTTGATTGACGATATGGACAAGCCCGATCTGGATCGCGCCCGCGCCATCTTCCACGATCGCCGCGAAATTATGATGCAACCCAACTGCGCGATCGTTTACACCGTTTCAAGCGCCTTGTTTTACAGCAAAGAGTTCGACGCGATCCGCGACCAAGCGCTCTTTTTACCCAACATCAATTTGCTCGGCGCAGATACAAACGAACGTTTGGAAGAAGGCTTTAGCACTTTGGAAAAATTTGTCGGCGTGCGCATGGATATGTCGCTGATTCAACCGGCGGCTTTGGAAGAAGCGATCGCCTACAGCGGCGGAGTCTTCCGCGAGATGGCGCGCATCGTCCGCACCGCCATCGGGCGCGCCAGACGCAGAAAAGTCGCGCAATTGGAAGTGGACGACGTGGAATGGTCGGCTTCTGAAATTCGCAATGAGTATCGCCGCATTTTAGATAAAGAAGATATCAAACTGCTGAAGAAGATCATGGAGAGCAAACGCCTGGAATTTAGCGACCGCTTGCGCCCGTTATTGCAATTGCTCGCCATCCTTGAATATCGCGATGAAGAAAAAAATTGGTGCGACGTCCATCCCGTTTTGAGGAAAATGCTATGACCCATCTCGCCAGTCTTGAGCATTCACCCGTCAACCCGTTTGACGAGCGCGTTGAGATCGCTGTGGAAGAACTCGAACTCGCCATTCAATGGAATCGCGCCTGCGTGCTTTTGGTTGTTTACAACTCCGAATACGTGCGCGCCGACGCCGAGACCGCGCTTGAAAATGCGCTGATCGAACGCGCGCAAAAAATCACGCGGCTGGAATTGGAAGAGCGCCCGGGGTTCAACATCGCCGCTTACTTACAAGGTTTTCCCGCGCCTGAAAATCACGTCTTCTTTATAGACGGCTTGACCTCCGAAAGCAAAGCGCTTTTTTCAGCTTTGGGCAATCACAAAGATATTTTGATCGAGCGGAGCTTGCGTTTGGTGTTTTGGATCACGCCTAAAGTTCTAGCGGAATTGATCGGCGCCGCGCCCGAATTTTGGGAACTGCGTCAGCGTGTGGTCGAATTCGCCGATCTCCCCAACCCCGAACATATTCTCCAAACCGCAGTCGAATCGGCTTGGCTAGGCACAGGCGAATATACCGACGAGTTTGAAGATACCGAAGAAAAGATCAACCTGCGCGAAGCTTTTCTTAGCGAACTGCCTGAAAACGCCGAATCAACTTCCACGCGGGCGAACCTCATGCTCACGCTCGGCATTCTCAACTGGCGCAAAGGCGATTTAGAAAAAGCCCGCGAGCTATTACAAAACGCGATCAAAGCCGCCATCCGCTTAGAAGATAACTGGTTTGAAGCCGAATGTTATAACGCGCTGGCTTTGGTGAAGTTTAGCCAAGGTAAGCATGACGAAGCGATTGACGCCTACAAACAAGCGATTGAAATTGCGCCCGAACAAATTTTTGTTTGGAACAACCTCGGCAATCTGTGCATGAAAATTCAACGCAACGACGAAGCCATGCTCGCCTTTCAGAAAGCCCTGCAACACAACGCCAAAGACCCCATCGCTTGGAACGGACTCGGCGCAGTCTATTTCAAAATTGGCTATCTCGACGACGCGATCAACGCTTTTCGCAAAGCCATCGAACTCGCCCCCACGCTGGCAAATGCGTGGCTGGGCTTAGGCGAAGCCTATGCCACCGTCGGCAGAGATATTGACGCGATCGCTTCATATCAAAGGGCGCTGGAATTGAACAAACGTTTCCTCGCGGCTTGGCTGAAACTCGCCGAGATTTACAGCCGCCAAGGGCGCCACAAAGACGCGATCAAAACCTACCAGCGCGCGCTGGCGGTGAACGCGAAAAATCATCAGCTCTGGAACGAGCTTGGGCTAACTTTGCTAAGAAGTTCCGCCTATGCCGAAGCGGCTGGCGCATTCGCCAAAGCGCTGGAACTGAATCGCAGTTTCGCTTGGGGTTACAGCAATTACGCGCTCGCCTTAGCCGGCTTAGGTCAATACGCCGAAGCGATCGCCGCCAGCCAAAAGAGTTTGGAACTCTTCAGCGACGATATGGATAAAGCCGTAGCTTTAGATCGCCTGGCGAATTTCTATCGCGCGATCAATGATTATGACAACGCCCTGCAAACTTTTCAGGCGGCGGATAAATTGAACAAGCGCGAACTCGCGCCATTGAACGCCCCGCACGCGCCGACAGCGGACTCCGTCCGAGCGGCAAATGCCCCAGCGACAGAACCAGCCGTCCCGCAGAATGAAGCGCCCGCCCACACCGCCGAAGAAGCCGCCCAAGCGAAGCCATCCATGCCCGCGTGGATGTACCAACCCGAATCGATATCCACCACTTTTTCAGAAAGTCTTTTTTGGAAGGAAGAAAACAAGGAGCCGCCCATGAAAACAAAAGAAGAATTGTATCCAACGCAAGAGGATTCTATGCTTGATTTTCCGATGGATTTATTTGAAAAGGAAAATGAAATCATAGAGACCAAAGACCCGGAAGTGTGGAATAAAAAAGGCAATATCCACTTCGAGAATGGCGATTATGAAAAAGCCATCGGCGCTTATAACAAAGCCATCGAACTAGACCGCGCCTTTGGCTGGCCCTACAGCAATTTAGCGCTCACCTATCTGACGTTGGGCAAACTTGCCGAAGCGCTTCTGCTCTATCAAAAAAGCGCCAGTTTGTTGAAGACCAATACCGAACAAGCCGCCGCGTGGAACAGCCTCGGCAATATCTATCGCCACTTGAACGATTATACAAACGCTTCCAACGCTTATCAAAAAGCCGACGAACTCGACCCGCAAAACGCCGGTAAGCATGAGCGTGGCGATCTGGCGCTCTCTGGACCCAACTCGCATAACGCGCAAGTTTGGCTGGAATTGGGAAATCTATTCTTCAAATCAGCCTCTTATGACGAAGCGGTGGAAGCCTACGCTCACGCCGTCGAGATGGACGCAACTTCCGGCTGGGCGCACAGCAATTTGGCGATGGCGCTGGTCTTTCAGGGCAGATACAAAGACGCCGTGCCGGTGTATTTGAAAAGCATCGAACTATTTAGCGACGATAAAGACAAAGCCACCTCTTGGAATCGCTTGGGCAATGTCTATCGTAAATTGAACGACCAAAGCGCCGCGCTCAAAGCCTATCAAACGGCGGTGATTTTGGCTAATGAAAAAACAAATTTGCTCACGCGCACGCGCTTCACATTGTTGGGCAATTGTTACGCAAGTTAAACAAGACAATCTTTACTGGAGGTAAAAATGTCTGAATTTGAATTTTGGAAAGATCTCGGTAACATCTTTGACGCAGTTCTGAACTATCAGAAGAAGAACGTCGAATTCAACAATAAGTTCATCAACCCCTGGATTCGACTGGGCAATATCTTCGAGCGTCAGGATCAACACAAAGAGGCTGTGCAGGCTTATCAACACGCCACGGAGATAGACCCCGGCTCAGCCCAGAATTGGATGGACCTCGGCGACGCGCAATTCAAAAGCGCGGAATACGACCAAGCCGCCAGTTCTTATCAAAAAGCCATCGCGTTAGACCCGAACTCCGGTTGGGCGTTTAGCAATCTCGCGCTGGTCTTCGTCACCCAAAGCAGATACGAAGAAGCTGTGCCGCTCTATCTCAACAGCATTGATCTGCTCAGCGAGCCGAAAGATAAAGCCATGTCATGGAATCGGCTAGGAAACGTCTATCGCAAACTCAATAATTATCAAGAAGCGTTTCTCGCGTTCCAACAAGCCGATCAATTGGACGGCGAAAACACAGGCTTTAGCGATAAGCTGGATGAAGCCCCGCCCGCGGCAGAGACCTTGATTGCGCCCGAAGAAATTCTGGAGCAGGTAATTGTTGAACAACCGCTCGATGAAAGCGTTGAACCCTCTGTAACTAGTGAAGCAGTTGCAGAAGAAAATCAACCTGAAGCGGTTGCTGAGCCTGTTGAAGAAGCGGTTTCCGAATCTGTTGAAGAAGCGGTTGCTGAATCTGCTGAAGAAGCGGTTTCCGAATCTGTCGAAGAAGCGGTTGCTGAATCTGTTGAAGAAGCGGTTGCTGAATCTGTTGAAGAAGCAGTTGCTGAATCTGTTGAAGAAGCAGTTGCCGAATCTGTTGAAGAAGCAGTTGCCGAATCTGTCGAAGAAGCAGTTGCCGAATCCGTTGAAGAAGCGGTTGCTGAATCTGTCGAAGAAGCAGTTGCCGAATCTGTTGAAGAACCGGTTGCTGAATCTGTCGAAGAAGCAGTTGCCGAATCTGTTGAAGAAGCGGTTGCTGAATCTGTCGAAGAAGCGGTTGCTGAATCTGCTGAAGAAGTGGTCGCTGAATCTATCGAAGAAGCAGTTGCTGAATCTGTTGAAGAAGCAGTTTCCGAATCTGTTGAAGAAGAATCAGTCGAAGAAGCGGTTTCTGAGCTTGCCGAAGAAGAGCCTGTCGAAGAAGAAGTTAAAGCGCCGCGCAGAACCGTTTTGGAACTGATCGAAGACGTGATCGCCAAAGTGGAAGCCGCCGTATCGCCCAAAAAAGCGGAAGAAGCGGTCAGCGTTGAAGAAGTTGAAGAAGTTGCAGAAGATGAGGTTGTGGAAGAAGTTCAAGCCGAAGCCTCGCGCGCCCCAGCTTGGTTAGTTCTCCCCGATCAAGCCGCACCTGAAAGCGCAGTGACTGAAGAAACTGAAGAGATCGAGACGCTTAGCGCGGCTGAATTAGAAAATGAAGTTCCGCTCCTCGAAGATTCCGCAGTCACTATTTCCGATGTGCCGCAACAAAGCGCCGTCAGCGAATCGGCTGTGACGATGGATGTTGTTGAAACGTACACCGAGCCGATGCTTACCGTCAGCGAGGAAAATGTTGAAGCCGCCGAACAGGCTGAAGTTTCGCTTGAGACGCTGGCGGAAGAAGTCCAAAGCGAAGAGGCGATCAATCAAGAGCTTGAAGCCGCGTACGAAGAATTCCTCAAAGACGCCGAGCCGACTCACATCCTGCCCGATCACGTGGACGAACTCAGCGAAGCGCCGCGCGCCAAAGTCAGCGCGGACGGCGAAGTGCAAATCGCAATGGATACAAAAAATCCGCACGTGTGGAACGAGTTAGGCAACGTCTATTTGAACGCCGGCTCTTACGATAATGCCATCGCCGCTTACAGCAAAGCGCTGGAATTAGATCGGCACTTCGCCTGGCCCTATAGCAACCTCGCCGTGGCATACGTTCAAAAAGGTCGTTTCGCCGAAGCCATTCTTCTATATCAACGCGGCATCGAATTATTCACCGCCGATAAAGATAAAGCCATCACTTGGAATCGCTTGGGCAACGTCTATCGCCGCATGAACGATTACGATAACGCCATCGCCGCTTACCAAACCGCAGACGAGCTTGATCCGGAAAATACCACGCTCCCCCTGCGCTCAAACTTTGGTCTGTTAGGAAATATTTATAACGAACAAAAACCAGCCTACATTGCATAAACGAGAAGCGCCATGAGCAACCATGAATATTGGAACGAATTAGGCAACTTATACTTTATGCACGGCGCTTACCAACCTGCCATTCACGCTTACTTACGATCCATCGAATCGGATGGCAGGTTCGGCAAGCCTTACGGCAACCTGGCGATGGCTTTTGTACAGATCGGCAAATATCCAGAAGCCATCAAACTCTATCGTCACAGCATTCAACTTTTGCCCAACGAACAAGAGCAAGCCATCGCCTGGAACAAACTAGGGATCTTATATCGGCAGGTCAAAGAATATCGGCGCGCGCTGGAAGCGTATCAACAAGCGGATTTGCTCGACCCGCACATGTCGGCGGAGACGAAAACCAGCGCGCCCCACTCCCCGCTGACAGTTGCTCAGCCCGCCCTGAACATTGACTCGCTTTTAGCCAGCCTGCCGGAAGACGGTCTGCAAATTTTAGAAGACCCGCACGAAATCAACACGCTCTTAGAAGATGCGGAAGAAGAAGCGCGGCTGGCTTGGTTTGAAGGCGAATTCGTACCGCCCAACCCGGAGAAATTCTTCAAGACTGAATCCGCGCAGAGCGAGTGGCGCCTAGCCTACACCGATGAAGTTACATCTACCGAACTGAGCGCCCCAGCGGCTGAAGAAGCGCAAGCAACCGCGTTTGAAATTCCAGATAATTTGGAACTGATCGTGCCAATTGATCTGGAGATCGCTCCAGCCGAGGTTATCAATACCGAGCCGCCAGAAACCGCCTGCATCACCAACAGCGTTACCGAAACTGCGGAAGCGGTCGAGACGCAAGCCGAATCTGCCGAATACTCGCTGACGGAATATCCGCTGATGGAACTCTCCGAAGCGGAGAAAATCTCCTTGCAGTCGGATATCGCTAAATATAAATCCGCCACGCAGAACAATCCGCGCAGTTATCAGGCTTGGCAAATGCTCGGCGACGCCTACAAAGCCGCAGGTTTATATAAAGACGCGATCAAGGCGTTTCAAACCGCGATCTCGATCAATTCCACAAAGCCGGCGTATTATTATCGGCTGGGGTTGATCTACTCCGCCGAACGGCGCGAAGCCGAAGCGGTGGCGGCTTTCCAGCGCGTTTTGGAGTTAGACCCTAATTACGCGCAGGCGCACGCTTCGCTGGCGAGTCAATATTTCAAGATGGGGCTCGCCGAACTCGCGCAAGAGCATTTTGAAAAGGCGACGCAAAATCGCTTTGAAGAAGAGACCGAATATAACTTTGCCTGTTTGGAAGCTATACGCGGCAATAACGATCGCGCGCTCGAACTGCTGGAAGTTGCCCTGCAAGCCAAGCAAGCCGACATCCAATGGGCGCAACGCGACCCAGACCTCGAACCGCTCCATCAAGACCGACGCTTTTACACTTTGTTATCCACTTACTCTAGCGCTGAATGATCATTCAGAACCTAACCTCCAGTAACAAAGCCTAAACCCTGCTCGCCTTGAAACGCCATTTTCAAGGCGAGTTTCTTTTAAAGGAACTTGAGAGGCGCAATTTACGGCACAGAATGTATGGGCAGAATGTTCCAAAAAATGCCCTTTAAGAGGGGCAAAAATGCGTAGGGCGATTAGGAAGTTGTTGAGGTGGTCGAACCGCGCTCAGCGGACTATGATTACTATATCAAATCAAGAGGAGCATAGTTTTATGGCTAAATTATGGGAACTTTTAGACGAAGTTTACAACTTGATCAATAAGAACCGCTATCAAGAAGCGCAGGTCATCCTTGATCAAATTCTCAAGCTCGATCCGCAAAACGTGGAAGCCTGGGACGCTTACATTCGCAGTTGCGCCACGCGCGGCGATCTGGAAGGCTTACGCTCATACATCTCAACCGTTTGGGAAACCCGCGTCCGCGACCGCGATTATTTGCAAGCCAAGCAACGCTTTGTTTTACAGCGCCTGGATGAAAAATTGAACGCCTTGTAATCCTATCTGTCCGTCCCATTGGAGATTTTATGCCGATTTCATCGCACTTACTTGAAAGAGCCTATCGCCTAATTGACGCCAAGCAAATGCAAAACGCGGAATTAGTTCTGGATGCAGTTGTGCGCGTGGACCCGCAAAACGTGGAAGCGTGGGTCGCTTACATGGAAATTCACCGCGACTACCAAAATCTGGAATGGTTGAAAGAGCGCATCTTACGCACGCGCGAAATCAACCCGCAGGATAAAAGCGAGCTTTTGCTTTATCACGCCGTCTTAATCGAGCATTTACGCAAATTGGAAACTGAGACTCCCAAGTTCGTCAATTACAACCCAAGCTTCAAACCTGCGGAGTCTGCCAAAGCGCCAGCCGAGAGAAGCGTTTTTGAATTGCTCAGCATCTTCAATTACTCAACGCCGAAAGCCGAGCCAGCCCCGCGCCGCAGACCTGCGCGCCGCAGATTCTGGAAAGATATTGATCTCGCTTCGCCTAAACAGCAAGGCATCGCGCTTTTACTCGTTTTCATCTTGGCGCTTCGTCTGCTGGTTACCGCGCACCCCTTACTCGGCTATGGGTTATTGGGCATTTTTCTCTTCGGCAGTATTCATTGCCTCCAAAATTATGCAGAACAACATCCGTTTCAACCGAGCGGGTTAACTCGCGCGTATCTGCTTGAAGATCAAACCAAATTGACCGAGAAAAAAATCGTTGAAGTGAAACAATCCGAGGAGCCGCAAACGCCTAAGTCCTAAATGCCGTGAGTCTAAAATGCCAATTGGCTAATTGCCCAATTTGCTTTAGAATCAGCGTTCAATGGGTAACTTCTTCAACAAACTGTGGACATTTTTCAAAGCCCCCGTCGGGGTCATTCTCTCCACTAATCTCTTTTGGCATATCGTCATCCTCGCCTTAGGGATTCCATTCAATTCGATTGTCAGCGGGGCAATATTAATTTTAGATATTCTCATCGCCATCATCTTGCGTAATCAAATAATTTATTTCTTCTCGCAATTTGTTTTGCCGATTCAAAACCCAAACGATCGTAAAGCAATCTTCGCCCGCGTCCGAAATTTTGAAACGGGCAAACGCGGAGCCGCCCTCTTTATCAAGAATGGGCGCGTCATCACGCACAAAGGCGAGTTGGAAAAGCGCAATCCGGGCGTGATCTTATTAGATACCGCCAGCGCGCTCGTCCTGCGAACGGATACCGAAATCCGCGATACGGTTGGACCCGGCGTAAAATTTACGGCGAAAGGCGAATACATCGCCGGAAGCGTGGATTTACGGATTCAACATCAGAACATCGGGCTGGGCGACCATGATAAAAATTCTCCGCACCGCGCCCAACAAACTCTGGCATTAACCCGCGATGGGTTTGAAATCTCCGCCGCGCTCGGCATTCAGTTCCGGATTAAGCGCCCGGCGGAAAAACTGCCCAGTGAAAGCGGCGTGCTTTCTCAGTACGGGTATGATCCGCGCGCCGTTCGCAATGCGATCATGAACGAGTTGGTCGTCGTCAACGCGGACGGCAAACACACCCGCATGGAGTGGAATCGCCTGCCGGCGCACTTGGTGGTGAATTTGTGGCGCGAATATGTGCGTAAATTCAAGTTGGATGATTTATTAACTACCAACGCCGTGAGCGGATTGCAAACCATTGAAGAGATGATCAACAAACGCGTGAAAAACCCGCAAGTGGTGGCTTTGGACGATACGGGCTTGCCCACCGGCGAATGGCTGGACAGCCGCGAATATATTCACCTTCAAGCGCGCGGCGTGGAGATTTTGGACGTCCGTATTCATAATGTGTATTTAGACTCAGCCATTGAAAACTCCAAGATCGAAGCTTGGAATCCGGAATGGCTAAAATTCGCCGAAAAAGAAGCGACGTTACTCAAAGAGCAGGAAGCGCTGATCGAAACTGCCGCGCGCGAAGAAGCCAGCAAAAAATTCGCTTTGCTCGTTTCGGAAAAATTCAGCCATAAGCCCGTTGCCTTACAACAAACGCCGTTCAAAACCTTGCAATTGCTCCTCGAACCGCTGAGAGAATTCATTATCAAAGAGAGCAACGCTAAAAACGATCTGGAAAAAGAATTGAAAAAGCTGGATGAAATTCTCAAATGGCTCTTGGAGAACAACCCGGATGCCGATAGCGCAACGCGGAGGAGAGCATGAGAAAACGTCTCATCCGCGATGAATGGATTGCGCGCATTTTCAACCTTTCTGAAGCGGGCGTAAAATTCCGGAGCGGTTGGCGCATTGCAATTGGCGGCGCAGTTTGGCTGGCTCTCAGCGGGATGACCATGATCCTAACCGTCTTCGGCGTAACTAGCCGTTTGCAAATTGCCATTCTGATCGCGCTCAGTTTTCTCAAATATATCCCTCTGCTTTGGGTCGTTTATCATTTGGGAAGGGCAACGGCGGCGAACTACATCAATGACGTTTTTGAATTGGACAACCCCGAACTTGCCCAGGATTTTTTGAAAGCGGTAACTTTCGGCAAAACCTCCTCGGCAGAAGAGGAAGACGAAGACGAAGAGGAAGACGAATACAAAAAAAAGAATAAAGATAAAGTTACGATCAACGCCGGAAAAATCTCAGCCAGAGATGAAAAAACATCCACCATCTTAATCGGCGGACCTGGGCGCATTCAAGTTAATTTAGACAGCGTGGCTTTGCTGGAAAAGATCAACGGCGAACCGCAGGTAATTTATCCGCGAAAAGAGCCGTGGGTTTTAGATCACTTTGAACGGATTCGTGAAATCGGCAAATCGGATAAAGCCGGCGAGCGCGAATACGCTATCCTCAATTTAAAAGATCAATTTATAGGCGGGCTATCGGTCAAAGCCCGCACAAAAGACGGCATCCCGCTTGAAGCGCAGGGCATCAAAGTGATGTTCAGCGTACTGCGTTCTCCGCAAGCCGCAGTAGAATCTGAACGAGAACATGAAGCCGCCTATTTATTTGACGAAGAAGCCGTGCGCGCGCTCGTCTATGGGCAGACCGTCATCTCCCCCGAACCCAACGGACAAAACGCCGCGATCTTCCCGTGGAATACCAGCGTCGTGCCGTTGATCGCTTCCGAAATCGAGCGTCTGATCACCTCGCGCACGTTAAGCGAAATCCTCGCCACCACCAGCCAGCACGAAGCGGATCAAACTGCGCACAACGAAGCCACGCTGGCAAAGATCCGCTTGGATATGACCGGCAAACAAGACGCGGTTAAAAATCAGAATGTCAGCGCGCCCAATTTTCAATCGCGTTCTAAAATCACGGCGCAGTTCTTTGAAGAGCCGTTTGTTACCAAAGCCAAAAAACTCGGCGTTTCAATCAGTTGGATTGATCTCGGCGCATGGCAACCCTCCAGCCCCACCATCCTCAATAAGTACAAAGACGCGCTCAAACTGCGTCAGGATAACGCCGAACAACGCAAGCGCGTGGAAGGCTCGCAAAATTCCTACGTCACCAAAGAAGTCATCAACCTCATTGACGACGTGGTCATCGCCAATTTTGAAGACGCCAATTCTTCCGTCAGCCGCAATGCTTGGAACCGCGACCAAGATTACAAAAGAGATCGGCATAAACAATATCGCCTGCTCTTAATGCAAAACCCGGAATTAAGAATAGAAGAAGGCGCGAGCGAAGAAGAAATTGAAGAGACGCTCGAAATCTTCAAGCCCGAAGCGCATACGCCAATCCCGCAAGCGGGCGTCAAAAACGACGCCGCCAATCTGGCGCGCGAAATCCTCAAAGCCTTTCGCATTGAGTTGATCAATAGCAAAGAACTGATCAAAAAAGAAGCCCGTCACGAAAGCGCCAAACAAGCCGATCTGGCTAAAATTGACAAAGCCTTATATGAAATTGAGCATCTCACTTATCACTTCCTAAAATAAATTATGAGACATCCAAACTTTTCCCTCGCCCCCGAAGTTCGCCACGCCCTCAATTTTGGCGCGCCCATCGTCGCCCTCGAATCCACCGTGATCACGCACGGCTTGCCGCAACCGCAAAATTTACAACTCGCGCGTGACATGGAAAAACAAGCCCTCGCCCACGGCGCGACTCCCGCCACCATCGCCTTACTGGACGGAAAGATTCACATCGGTCTCACGGACGCAGACCTGCTTCGGCTTTCTGAAGCGCCCGCCCCGCTGAAAGTGAGTCACCGTGATTTTGCGACCGCCATCGTCAAAAAACTGAACGGCGGAACCACCGTCGCCGGCACGCTGTTCGCGGCGAACATGGCAGGGATTCAAGTCTTCGCCACCGGCGGCATCGGCGGCGTGCACAAAGAATCCGCATTTGACATTTCCACCGATCTACAAGCCTTAGCCCACACGCCGCTGATCGTCGTCTGCGCAGGGGCGAAAGCGATCTTAGATTTACCCGCCACTTTAGAATATCTTGAAACTATGGGCGTGCCGGTAATCGGCTATCAAACCGACGAATTCCCAGCTTTCTATTCGCGTGAAAGCGGGTTGAAAGTGAGCGCGCGTTTGGATACCCCCAAAGAAATCGCCGAGTTCGCCAAAGCCCACTGGAATTTAGGCTTCAAAAGCGCGGTCCTCGTGACGAATCCAATTCCGGAAACTTCAGCCATCCCACAGTCCGCACTGGAGCCGCTGATTGCTCAAGCCTCGCAAGAAGCCATCGCGCAAGGGATTCACGGCCAACAACTCACGCCGTTTTTACTCGCGCGCATTAGCGAATTGACGCAAGGTAAAGCGCTTAAAGCCAATTTAGCGCTGTTATTAAATAATGCCAAACTCGCGGCTGAAATCGCCAAAGAAATGAACGTGAAGAAAAAAGAATGGGCGCTTTAAGAGACGGAGATTACTGATTATTCAGCATCTCCAACACCAACGCCTCCGGTACCTGCACGGCAACTACTTCGCCGCGCACAGTGATAACGCCATTCGCCATTAGCCATTCTTCGATCACAACCTTGCGCCCTTTATGTTCTTTGACCTTGCCGCGAATTTCCAACTCCACATTCAACGGCGTGGGCTTGAGATAATCCACATGCAAGGAAGCGGTTAAGAATCTGGTATTCGGCTCGGCGTTGGGGTCTTGCTCCTTGGCGGCTTTATACGCCACTGCGGCGGCAGTGCCTGTGCCGTGACAATCAATCAGCGAAGCTAGCAGACCTCCATACACATAACCGGGGATGGCAGTATGGTACGGCTTGGGCATAAAATGGCAAATTGATTCGTCGCCAGCCCAATAGCTTTTGATCTGATGTCCGTGTTCGTTCAATTTGCCGCATCCGTAACACTGGGCGAAATAATCGGGGTAATAATCTTGAAAAGCTTTTTCGGTCATGTAAACTCCAATCTATTTTTTTGGTTGCATATAAAAATCACGGCGTGGGCGTTGCGCTCAAGGTTTCGGTAATCGTCGCCGTAACTTCCGGAACGCTGGTCGTTAATTCGCCTAATACCTTAAAACGTCCGATCACTTTCCAATCGTAGCCCATAAAAATTTGCACTTCATAATCGCCAGCCAGCCAACCGCCCACCGGGTCTTGGCATTCCGTATAGCCCCCGCCTCCGCCTGTGCCGCCATTCCACGGCTGAGTTTCATAACACACCAGTTTTCTTTCGCCTACGCCCGTATCGCGCCACCAGAGCGCGCTCCACTGCACGCCGGGGATCGTATTGTTATAGGCAAACACGCCGTAAATCTTCTGAAACGGCGCTTGGAAGGTAGTTTGCGGCGCAATCGCATTCAAGCCGTCAAAGTTAGTTGAAAATTGTATCGCGCCAAAGACGGCTTCCGGGTTGGGCGTGACGGGACCCATGAAAAGCGCTTCAATCGCGCTGGGTAAAAACGGCGTGGAAGTCGGCGTGGGCGTATCCGTCACAGAAGGCGTATGCGTCAAAGTTGGCGTGGTGGTTATCGTCGGCGTTAATGAAATAGTCGGGGTTAAGGTAATAGTTGGCGTTAATGACGGCGTTAATGACGGCGGATAATACACATAAATTAATGGTTCGCCATAATTCGGCATCCAAAACGCAAAGCTCAATAAAAAGATGCATAAGCCCAACAAGCGCCACGCGCTGGCATTTTGCTGTTTCCGCAAGCTGTAAAAAGATAACTTCCGCGCCGCCTGCATCGTCCGAATTGCGGCGCGAATCGCAAAGTATGCGCCAACGATTGAAAATAAAACCAACGCCCAAACAAATGAACGAATATCCATAAAGAGAATTATACCTAAAGATATTCCAAGCAAAATTTGTGGTAAAACAGGCGGATGACTAAAGAACTCATCTTACTTAAATTGGGCGGGTCGCTGATCACGGATAAAGATCAAGCCTACACTCCCCGGCTGGACAAACTCAAAGACCTGGCGCTGGAAATCAAAGCGGCGCGGGACTCAAACCCCAACCTGCTCCTGATTCTCGGGCATGGCTCTGGCTCATTTGGACACGTTGCCGGGAAGAAGCACGGCACGCGCGAAGGCGTGCAAACTGCCGAACAATGGTACGGCTTTACCGAAGTCCGCTTTCAAGCCGCGGAGTTGAATCGCTATGTCATGCAATCGTTATTAGAGGCTGGCATTCCTGCTATGCCTTTTCCGCCCTCGGCTTCGCTGGTTTCAGACGATAGAAAAGTAATCTTCCATAACATCGTACCGCTTCAAAAAGCGTTAGAAGTTAATCTTCTACCGGTGGTGTACGGAGATGTGGCTTTTGATGAAATGCGCGGCGGCACGATTCTTTCCACCGAAGACGTATTCGCTTTTCTAGCAGAGCATTTTCCGACAAACCGAATTTTGCTGGCAGGGATTGAAGCCGGAGTGTGGGAAGATTTTCCAGCGCGGACCAAGCTGGTGAAAGAGATTCAATTGTCAGATTATGAACAGGTGCGCGCAGGCATTGGCGGCTCGGCAAGCGCCGACGTCACCGGCGGAATGAAAGCCAAAGTCGAAGAAATGCTGGCATTAATCCAAAAGCATAAAGTCAAAACGGCGCAAATCTTCTCGGCTGAAGAAGCCGGCGCGCTCACGCGGGCTTTGCGCGGCGAAAATGTGGGGACTTTGCTAAAAGGGTAAATAAGAATAAAAAAAATGTGACAAAGCGCTCTGTTCTTTTTACCGAATAAAAAAGATAATCAAAGTTATAAAACATAGTAATTTTTGTGGAGATTCTATGCCCCCAAAAGCTAAGGTAAAACGTCAAGCCGCGTCTAAAAAATCTATTCTCGTAAGAAAGCCAACATTCAAGCCCACGAAGCTCAAGGTCTTGCGCCCAACGCCTTCCGATCTTGAAATTGCGCAAGCGGGCAAACTCAAGCCAATCGTCCAAATCGCTCGAGAGTTAGGCATTCGTGAAAACGAATTGGAATTATACGGACCGCATAAAGCCAAGATCAAATTGGAGATTTTAGAGCGGCTAAAAAATCGCCCGAATGGAATTTACGTGGACGTAACCGCGATCACGCCCACGCCATTGGGCGAAGGCAAAACGACAACACTCGTGGGGTTGGCGCAAGCGTTGGGGGCGCATTTGGGCAAGCGGGTCATCGCGGCAATTCGTCAGCCTTCGCAAGGACCCACATTTGGAATTAAAGGCGGCGCGGCTGGCGGCGGATACGCTCAAATCATCCCAATGGAAGATTTCAACCTCCATCTCACCGGCGATATTCATGCAATCACCGCCGCGCACAATTTAGTCGCCGCCGCGCTGGATGCCCGCATCCTGCACGAAAAACAGCAAAGCGACGAACAGTTATTCAATGCGCTCTGTCCGCCTAATAAAAAGGGCGTAAGAAAATTCTCGCTAACCATGCTCAGGCGCTTAAAAAAACTTGGCATTCAGAAAACCCAACCGGAAGAATTATCAGATACAGAGCGCGCACGCTTTGCGCGGCTGGATATTGACGAAACGACCATCACTTGGCGGCGCGTAGTAGATACCAATGATAGATTGCTACGCGAGATAAAAATCGGCTTGGGTAAAGAGGAAGCCGGCTTTGAGCGTTTATCCGGCTATGATATTACTGTCGCCTCTGAGATTATGGCAATTCTGGCGTTAACTACCTCGCTGAAGGATATGCGCGAACGCTTCGGTAAAATGGTTGTGGCGTTCAATCGCAACGGAGAAGCGCTGACCGCCGAAGATTTAGGCGTTGCCGGAGCGGTTACCGTCTTGATGAAGGAAGCGCTCAAACCCAACCTGATGCAAACGCTGGAAGGGACTCCCGCCACCGTCCACGCCGGGCCGTTTGCCAATATTGCGCATGGCAATAGCTCGATCATTGCCGATCAAATTGCGCTGAAACTTGCAGATTATGTCCTGACCGAATCTGGCTTTGGCGCCGATATCGGCATGGAAAAATTCTTCAACATCAAATGCCGCTATTCGGGATTAATTCCGCAAGTTGTGGTGCTGGTTGCCACCATCCGCGCCTTGAAGATGCACGGCGGCGGTCCAAAAGTAGTGGCTGGCAAGCCGCTCCCCGCAGAATATCTGGAAGAAAACTTAGACCTGCTCAAAGCAGGCTTGGTCAATCTCGAAAGGCATATTCAAAACGCTCTAAAGTTTGGGGTCAATGTAGTTGTGGCGATCAACTCATTCGTCACGGATACCCAAGCCGAAGAAGCTATGCTACGCGAAGCCGCATTGAAATTTGGCGCGGCGGATGTCGCCGTCTCCACCCACTGGACTGATGGCGGCGCAGGCGCCAAGCAGTTAGCCGAAGCCGTAATCAAAGCGGCGAAATTAAAATCAAATTTCAAATTTCTATATCCATTGGAATTGTCCATCAAAGAAAAAATCGAAAGGATCGCAACCGAAATCTATCGCGCTGACGGGGTTGAATATACGCCTGAAGCTGAAAAACAAATCGCTCGTTACGCCCAACTTGGGTTTGATCAACTGCCGATTTGCATGGCGAAGACGCACCTATCATTTTCCACAGATCCAACTCAGAAAGGCGCGCCCAACGGTTTTAAAATTATCGTGCGCGAAATTCGCGCGTCGGTCGGCGCGGGTTTTCTCTATCCAATTCTGGGAGCAATGCGCACAATGCCCGGCCTCCCCACCCGCCCGGCTTTCTATGATATTGACTTAGATTTGGAATCAGGCAAAGTGATTGGCTTGTTCTAAAATTAAAGAAGCCTCTACATCAGAGAGGCTTCTTTAATTAATTTAATTACTTCCGCTAATTTGACGGGAGCGGGCAGGCGCCCATGTTCACTTTGATTGTCGCGCTGGCGCCAGAGGCGTTTGAAAGCGTGAGGTCGTATGTCCATAATTCTTTGCCGGAACAAGTGATTACGTCCTTACCGTCCACGTCTGTGCCGCTATCCGCGCATTTCAATTCGCTATCGGCAGATTGAAAGGTAGTTCCCGGGTCAAGCAAAATATTTTGATACGGAATCTTTTGAACGCAATACGTTTCATTCGCAACTGTATCAGGGACGTTAATTGGCACAACCTGAGCGGCTGGCGCGGCGCCGGCCGCTTCTGTCGCTTGCGGCTCTTGCGGCGCAGGCTCTGACGCTGACCCACAAGCCGTGGCGAAAATAGCCACAAAAATGGCAGTCAGCATTAAAATAGCGTTCGTCTTCTTCATTGAAATTCTCCTTCTTTCACTTTTGTATTGTCTAAGACGCGCCCATTATGCTCGAATCAGTACTGATAGGCTATGGGAGGAAATTCCTAAACGGAGATAATAAACCTTACATGAACCTTACATCTCTCCCTCTTCATGAGCAAAGCAACCTTATAAAAAGCGAGAAACGCGCCGCTTCTGACCTAGCTGAAGCCTGCTACCGTCAAATTGAGAAACTCAACCCGACGCTGAACGCCTTCATCACGGTGAATCCGCCGGGGGAATCCAAACAGCCCGCCGAAGGAAGTTTCCCTTTGCTCGGCATTCCAATCGCGGTCAAAGATCTGTTTGATACAGTTGGCGTGCGCACAACCTACGGTTCAAAATTCTTCGCTGATCACGTCCCCGCCGAAGACGCTTACGTCATTCAAAAAATAAAAAAAGTCGGCGGAAAAATCATCGGTAAAACCAACACGCACGAAATTGCCTTGGGCGTAACAAACAATAATCCGCATTTCGGCGCATGTAAAAATCCCTGGAATCTTGAACGCACGCCGGGCGGTTCATCCGGCGGAAGCGCAGTTGCCGTAGCGACCGGCATGGCGATGGCGGCGCTCGGCACGGATACCGGCGGCTCGATCCGCATCCCAGCCGCGTTATGCGGCGTAGTAGGTCTAAAGCCAACTTACGGGCGCGTCAGTTTGCGCGGAGTCTTTCCGCTTTCTTGGAATTTGGATCATGCTGGTCCCATCACGCGCAACGTTGAAGACGCGGCGCTATTACTTCAAGTGATTGGCGGCTACGATGAAAAAGACCCGGTTTCAATCAAGACCTTGCCCGGCGATTATTTCAGCCATATTCGAGACAGCTTGTCTGGGCGCAAGATCGCGCTGGCAGTTGGTTCTTTCATCGAAGAAGCAGACGCTGAAGTGTTGCAAGCAGTTCAAAATGCGGCGCAAACCCTCAGAGATTTAGGCGCGGAAATTATTCAAGTCAATGTGGATTTTCTCAAAGAGGCGGCGCAAGCGAATGCCTTAATCACCCAAGCGGACGCCGCGGCATTTCATCGTGACCGATTAAAAGAACATCCTGATTGGTTCGGCGCCGACGTACTCCAAAGATTGCGCAACGGCGCGGCATTCACTTCCACTGAATATATTTTGGCGAGGCGCACGCAAGTAGAAATCATCCGCCAACTTGAACAGCTATTTGAAATTTACGACAGTTTATTGCTCCCCACCACGCCAATCACCGCGCCGCTATTTGAAGGCGAGAATGCGTTGGAACGCGCCCGCGTGTTGACAAGATTCACTTCGCCATTCAACTTAAGCGGCTTACCCGCGCTTTCCGTGCCGTGCGGTTTTTCTGCTGAACATTTGCCAATTGGTTTGCAAATCGTTTCGCGCGCTTGGAACGAATCCGGCGTTCTACGAATCGGCTACGCTTATCAACAAGCGACTGAGTGGCATAAAGAACAACCTAAAATATAAAATCATTCGATATTTGCAAACCAATTCATCAGCCGCGTAAAAGCCGCCGAAGCAGAGCCAATTTCCAGCTTAGGAAAGAGGCGGGATGTTTTCATAATCCGGCAGGAGGGTTTCAGCGTTGCGGATGACCGGGGTGAGATATCCAAACGCGCTGATAAAAATCGTCAAGAAGCCGCAAAAGAAAATCAGCAAACTCATACCCGCGCCCGGACCTGTGCCAACCAAAAAATCAAAAGCCCGTGAAAGCGCGGTGGTTGTTTGCATTTGCGGCTCGAAAACAAAATCCGCGAGCGCGCCCGCCAAAATTGGGGAAATAGGATTAGTAAGCCAGGCAATTAAGCGCCGCGCCGAGAAAACGCGGCCCTGTAAATCCGGCGCTATCTTGGCTTGCCAAATCGCTTGATTGGATGCATTCATCAATGGGATGATGAGCGAAGTGATCACAATGCCGATCAACCAGATGGGAACGCCGCCTTTCAAGCCGACAATTGCCACGCCCACCCCAGAAATTGCCCAGCCGATTAATACGCCATGCACGCGGCGTTTGAAGCCGCTCCAGGCGCTCATCAGCACGCCGCCCGCCACACCCGCCAACGCCCCAGCGGATTGAACCGTCCCGAAAATTAGTTCGTTATTGCCGGTGCGTGCAAGGATCATCGCGGGCAGTAAAGTGAATGCAATGCCTTCGAATAAATTTCCCATAAAGAAAGTTAATTGCAAGCCAAGCAAACTCGGGCGGGCAAAAATATATTTAAATCCGTAGGCGGCTTCCTGCCATAAATTGCCCTGCGCCTGACGTCCCTCTGCAGTTTGTTGCGCTTGCGGAATATAAACGCTGAAGAGCGCGCCGATTGCAAATAAGAACGTGATTACGTCAATCAGTAAAATTCCGGTGATGCCAATTAATGGAATTAATGCGCCCGCCAGCAGTGGAGCAATGACGCCGGGACCAGCTTCAATGAGCGACATCATGCCGTTGGCGCGGGATAATTGTTCCTTTGGAATCATCGTGCTGATCGCGGCGGAATACGCGGGCCATTGAAAGGCATTGCCTAAACCATAGACCGCCGCCGCAAGGTATAAATGCCAAATCTCCAACATGCCGAGGTATTGAAAGATCAAGACCAGAACTGTCGCCAAGCCGGCGCCCAAATCGCTGACCATCATCATCAGTTTGCGGTTGTAGCGATCCACCATCACGCCGGCGAGCGGCGAGATGATCAAAAATGGCGTGATGAAGAAAACCTGCATTAAACCCAAAGCGGTGGCGCTTTCGGTTTTCTCAAAAACGTAAATGGTCAGCGCAAACTGACTCATCGAACTGGCTAGCACTGAAATAATTTGACCCAGCCAGACAATGCTAAAGCCTAACATGCCGGATGGCTTTTTAGAAGAGGAAGTTTGCATATTGTAAAAGCTCATTTCAGAACGTAAAGAACGCCAAGAATATTCTTCGCGTTCTTTACGTTTTAAGTTTATTATGTATTTTAAGTTTTGCAGGCGTTATTCAATAAAAATCTCAACGTGTTCGCCGTCTTCTTCGTCGGTCACGTCAATGATCTTACCCATCACGCCCATCCGCAAGGCTTCCATCACATTGCTCATATCCACGCCTTGGACTTCAGGCGCAAAGTGCGCGCCGATTTTCAAACCGGCGTCCACCAATGCCAAAGGAATTTGAACGGAAGCTTTTGAACGCCCAGTCCGCGTATCCGTTACGCGAATGCGAAGCCAACGCGCTCCCCCGCCCATCCCAGGCGGGCGCGGCGGCGTGGGAATGCCCGGACGGCGCGGTTCGCTCAAAGCCGCCAGCAATTTAGAGGCTTCGTCCGCGCTAATTTTTCCCTCCTCGATCATTTTCAAAATCTTCATTCGCTCTTCGGTATTTGCCATATCAAACTCCTAACCAATGAATACTTGCACGCGCTCCCCATTCTCGCTTTCATCCACATTAACAATGAGCGGTTCGTTCACAGCTTGCGTCATTGAGATTGCCGTCAAAATTTCATCCACGTTGGTCTGCTTCAAGCCGTCAATTCGGCTTCCAAAATTTTTGAGAAACCAGCCCACCCAACCCAGCGGGAGCGGAAGCGCAATTGTAATCTTCCGGGGCCAATCCTGCGCTTGCGAACGATCCACATTCACATATAGCCAGCGCGCCTTCTTCGCCGCCGCGGCGAAAGCCAGCGTCGCAATGCCTAAAAACAAAGGCACGCTCAAACAGAAAAACCAAAAGTTATAACCCGCATTTTGCGCAACCGCATACATGCCCCACGCGCTCAAAATGATGACGCCAATTCCAACCCAGATTGGGATCAACGCCCAGCGCAGCGCCTGCTTGCGGACATTTTCAAACTCTGCGGCATCGCTTCTCTCCTCGCTGAAGCCGGATGGCGTTTCAAAAACATCCATTTCCGCCTCGGCAGATTCATCCAAAGCGCGCATTAAACTTGCGGCTTCATCAGCGCTGATTTTTCCATCCGCAACCAATTGCAAAATCTTTTGGCGCTCTTCAGCAGACATTAAGCGTCTCCTTCCAAAGCCGCCAACAATTTATCGGCGTCTTCAGCCGAGATCTTCTTCTCCTGCAACATCTTCAAAACCGCCAGACGCTCTTCATCAGAGACCGGCGAAGCGGGAGAAGCCGGTTGCGCAGGCGCGCCTTTTGAAGCCACATCCCAATTCCAACGCCCAATACCAATATTGATCTTGCGGTTGATCCGATCGTCAACGCGTTTTTGAGCGTCATGCATTCGTTCCGCCATACGGCGTTCAGCTTCCGCCACTCGCTCCGCCGCCCGACGGCTAGATTCAGCCGCGCGCTTCGTCGCCTGCGCAACTTGCCGAGAGATACGCGCGCCCATATCCGACCAATCATTATCCGACCAATCCATCCCCATTCCGGCAAAGTTCCCAAAATCCTCAGCCGATTCGCCCGCATCCAACCGATTAGAAACGCGAATATCACAACCAGCGCTCAAGGTCACTTTAGCGGAGCCGTTTCCCAGCGTCACCACCGCGGAAGTCGCGTCCTCTTCAAGTTGACTGCCCTTCCAATCCAGTGAAATTTCATCAGCCGTCATGGTCAAAGTGGCGTTGGCTTGCGCCGGCATCACCAACAAAATATCTTCGCCCGCATTGATCGTATAGCGCTTCTCAGATTGCGGATTCAAATAAAAGACCACGTCCTCGCTCACATTGGCGCTCACATTGCCGCGCACATCGCGCAAAACCAAATCATCCGCCACCGATTCAAGCGTCACGTTACCCTGCACATCACGGATGGAAACGTCGCTTTGCGCGTTTTTGACAAACACGTTTCCTTTGGCGCTCCGCAGATTCAAATCCGCATGGAGCGTATCCGCTGAAACATTTTCTACATCCCGCACGGACAGATCTCCGCCCGCTTCTTTGATTTCAATTTCGCCGACAATCCCGCGAATCGAAGCGTCGCCAGCCAAGTTCTTAACCAAAACCCGCGCGCCTTTCGGCGTGCGAATCGAAAGATCGTCTTCGCAGACAATCGCGATCTCCTCGCCGCTGTGCTTAACCTTTAAAGTTTCAGCGTCCGCTTTGAGCAAAGTATCTTCCCCATCCCAGCCCACCAAGCTAAGATCGCCTTCAGCCCGCTCGATCACAATTTTTGGAGTTCGCCCAGCAGAAATTGTCTTAGACATTGCCTACTCCTCTGCGCCGCGCAATAAACGCGTTGCATCTTCCGCGCTAATCTTCCCAGCGCTCAAATCTTCCAAAATCGAATTTCGCTTTTCTTGAGAAATTTCAACCGGCTCATCCTTACCCGGCTCGTAACCCAAAGCGCGAATCACCTCATGCAAGCGGTTGCGAATCGTCGGATACGAAAGCCCAAGTTCCTGCTCCATACGATTGATCCGCCCTTCGCAACGGACGAAGGTAAACACAAAATTCAACTGCTCAAGCGTCAAATTCCCAAAATGTCCGGAAATAAAATTTCCTTCAATTGTCGTATCGCAGGACGAACAATGCAAGCGCGTCACAGCTAATTCAGCTTCACAAACCGGGCAACGAGTAGGCGCAGGTCTCATAACATCTCCCAAAAAACTCGAAATATAAAATCAAATTACCAATATTTTACTCGGCATTCCTATTTAAGTTTAGAAAACTTACCCGCCGAGCCAAGCGCCGTTCTTGGCGCACGGGCTTCACGTTTGGCTTTCCTGCCCCATAACGCCGCCAGCCATTTCCATAAAGAAAACGAACTGGTCTTTTTATTTGGCGCATCAACGGCTTCGTTTGCCTCTCGTTCTTTTAGGCGCTTCTCAAAAATAACCGCCGAGGTATGAAAATTTTGCTGGTTCATGGGATACTCCTTCGTAAAATTGAACCGTATATCAATAAAATCAATCAGAAATTCTGTTTACAAAAACAATTATAGTCATATTATTGATTTTGTCAATAGTAATTTCAATAAAACTAAGGACAATCTTGAAAATTTCAATTCGAAGCTAAAAAAATCAATTTTAAGGGAATAAACGCCGCCTTCCCCGCCCCAGCCTGATTCTGGACAATTAGCATTACCGCCTCCCGCGCCATTTTCAAGCAAAAATAGCCGCCTCAAAATCCTTGACACAGAACAAGCGTTCGGTTATTATATCTAGCACAAATGAGCGAAGAATGCTCAACATGCCACAAGTTTGGCAGGAGGCTCTAATGATGGTTCGAAAAAGCAAAGGCATCGGCGAAAGACACCAAAAAATCCTGGGGTTTATTGAGTCTTATCAACGCGAACATAAACACCCGCCCTCAATCCGCGAAATCGGCGAACACTGCGAAATTTCATCCACCTCGGTAGTCAATTACTATCTTGATCAACTAGAAAAAAGCGGCTACCTCGAAAGAGATCGCAAAATCTCACGCGGTATGCGCCTCACCGGCAACACCCCGCTCGGAGATATGCTCCGCGTGCCAGTATTAGGCGTGATTCAAGCTGGCGAGCCAATCCCCGTTCCAGCCAACGCAGATTTTAGCTCTTTCACCTCCGAAGATTCAGTTGAAATCGCCACCTCGCTCATGCCTGCAAAAGAAAAAGGCAAAGAACTCTTTGCGCTCAAAGTCCAAGGCGATTCAATGATTGACGCAATGGTCAACGACGGCGATATTGTGATTCTCAAACCTTCGCAAGAAGCCCGCAATGGAGATATGGTCGCCGTTTGGCTTTCCGAGCGCAACGAAACGACGCTCAAATATTTCTACAAAGAGAAAGACGGCTATCGCCTGCAACCCGCCAACCCCACCATGAAGCCAATTATGGTCAAGAAAAACGAACAAGTTGAAATCAAAGGCAAAGTGGTGATGGTCATTCGCAAAATGGATCGCCTCAATTAATCGCACGCTTCACGCTAAATCCAAATAAAAAGCGACTTGCATTTGCAAGTCGCTTTTTATTTCACGAAAGAGACTACTCAACAACTACTTGAGCGCCTGCTTCTTCGAGCTTCTTCTTGGCGTCTTGAGCGGCTTCTTTGCCTACGCCAGAGAGGACTTTAGAACCGGCGGTTTCAGCCAAAGCCTTCGCTTCGCCGAGACCAAGCGAGGTCAATTGACGAACGACCTTGATCACGTCAATCTTCTTGGCGCCAGCGTCTTTGATGACCACGTCAAATTCGGTCTTTTCTTCAACGGGTTCAGCGGAAGCGGCTCCGCCACCCACAGCGGCAACAGCCACCGGCGCGGCGGCAGAAACGCCCCATTTTTCTTCGAGCTTCTTGACGAGGTCAGCGGCTTCAAGAACGGATAAGGTGGAGAGTTCTTCCACGAGTTTTTCGAGCTTTTCAGACATGTTTAGCACTCCTTGCTAATAATTAATAGTTGTAGTTTTGATTTTCCGTAAGGTTCGCTTACGGCAGATAATTAAGCGCTCGCCTGAGATTCAGTGCGTGCCTTGATGACCGCCGCGAGGCCGCGAGCGGGTTCCGCCAAAGTACGGACGAGTTTGCCAGCCGGGGCTTGTAAAACGCCCAACAAAGTTGCGCGCATCACCGGGAGCGGCGGCAGTTCGGAAAGGGCTTTAACTTGATTCGCGTTCAGCGCCTTGCCAGCCATAAAACCGCCCTTCACCTTCACGAATTCGTTGCCTTTTGTCGCGTCGGTCAGAGCCTTGGCGGTAGAAGCTGGATCGGTAAAGGCAAATGAAATCGCCGTAGATTTCACGAGATAATCTGCGGGCAGTTCCATGCCTTGATCTGCAAAAGCGCGGCGGGCTAACGTATTTTTGACGATGTGAAATTCGCCGCCAGCTTCGCGGATCTTGCTACGGATATTATTTAGGTCTTTCATGCGCGCGCCGGTGTATTCAACCAAAATCACGGCTTCGCTCTTCTTGACCCATTCAGAGTAAGCGGCGAGCGCTTCCTCTTTGCGTTGCTTAGAAATTGCCAAAGGGTATTCACCTCCTTTCAATAAAAAAGTCTTTGCCAACATCACGCGGCAAAGACTTTGGCAAATACCCAATGAAATGAGCCAGCCTTGATAGGCTGAAATTTGCTGGTCGTCTTCACCTGAGCAGGGGATTAAGCTCTCAAACGAGAGCGCCTGCCTTCACTGGCGAAGTGGCTGTTAAGATAAACGAGCGCTACTTGCTACTCGGCACCTTCAATATGTTCGCTGGGATCGGCTTTCACGCCGGGTCCCATTGTTGAAGCAATGGTGATTCTTTTGACAAAGCCGCCTTTTGCTCCAGACGGGCGAGATTTATTAATAGCTTCCATCAAAGCGACATAATTCTCGTACAATTTTTCGGCTGAAAAAGAAGCTTTGCCAATCATAACATGGATATTATTGGTTTTATCCAGACGATATTCAACACGCCCAGCTTTGGCTTCTTTAATCGCGCGATCCATATCCTGAGCGGGAACTACAGTTCCGGCTTTGGGGTTTGGCATTAAACCGCGGGGACCAAGCACGCGCCCCAAGCGCCCGACCTTCCCCATCGCGTCTGGGGTGGCAATTGCCACGTCAAAATCCAACGCGCCAGTTTCCAATTTCTTCAAGGTTTCATCGTCGTCAGCCACCAAATCGGCGCCTGCGGCGCGCGCGGCGGCGGCGCCTTCACCCTGCGCGAACACCAAAACGCGCACCGTCTTTCCCAAGCCGTTCGGGAGCACAACCACATCGCGCAGTTGTTGATCCGCCTGACGGGAATCTAAGGTTGTGCGCATATGAACTTCAATCGTCGCGTCAAATTTGGTGATGGACGTTTCTTTTGCCAGCGCAACCGCTTCTTTAGCAGAATAGACTTTGTCAATATCAACTTTGGCGGCGGCGGCGTTATATTTCTTTCCGTGTTTAGTCATTTTATCCTCCGTGGTGCAAGCGGGCGGCAGAACCAACCCTCCCACAAAATTAATCGGTAACGGTGATGCCCATCGAGCGGGCAGTTCCTTCAATTTGCTTGATCGCGCCTTCCAAATTGATGGCGTTCAAATCTTTCATCTTCAGCTCGGCAATTTCTTTCACTTGCGCGCGAGTCACCTTGCCGACTTTTTCCTTGTTCGGAACGCCGGAGCCTTTGTCAACTTTAGCGGCTTTACGCAGTAACACTGCGGCGGGCGAAGTGCGAAGCACAAAGGTGAAAGAACCATCTGTATAAATGGTGATTTCAGCGGGCAATACTTCGCCTGGCTTGCCGGACGTGCGGGCGTTGTATTCCTTACAAAAAGCCATGATGTTGATACCATGACTCGCCAACGCGGGACCTACGGGAGGCGCCGGATTAGCTTTTCCAGCTTCAAGCTGGAGGCGGACAATTGCTTTTAGTTTTTTTGCCATTTGATTTAACTCCTATGCCTGCACCTGTGACGCAGGGGCAGGTGTGGTTTTAGCGGGTCATTTACGGGAGACCCTCCCACCGCATCAAGCCTACGGGAGGCTTGCTACTGCCACATTAACTTTTTTCTACCTGTAAGAAATCCAACTCAACAGGCGTTTCACGACCAAAGAAACTTACCATCACGCGAACTTTCGTGCGCTCCATATCAATTTCAGCAACTACGCCGCGGAAGTCGTTGAACGGTCCGTCCACGATCCGCACCCGCTCGCCCACTTTGTAGGTGACTTTCACGGTTGGGGCTTCGGCTTCCATGCGCTTCACGATCTGAGCCACTTCTTCCGGGCGCAAAGGCGTGGGCGAATTGCCCATCCCTACGAAACCCGTCACGCCGGGCGTGTTACGCACTACATACCAAGATTCTTCAGTGAGCGCGAGGTTGACCAAAACATATCCGGGGAAGATATGCCGTTCCACCTTTTTGCGCTTACCGTCCTTCACTTCAATTTCTTCTTGAGTCGGGATGACGACGTCGAAGATTTTGTCTTTCATCCCCATCGTCTCGATACGTTGCTCAAGGTTATGGCGGACTTTGTTCTCATAGCCTGAATAACAATGAATAACATACCACGCCGGGCCTTCTACTGTCACTTCCACCGAAGGCAGATCGGTTGGGATCTGCTCGGAGCGAGCGGCAGGCTTCGGCTTGGAAGGTAACGCGGAAACTGCCACAGGAGCGGCAAACTCCTCAGCTTTCTCTTCCGTCGGTTCCTGTTCAAACTGCTCCGGTAAATCCATTCATCCTCATTTCACGTTGATTAAGAGGTTGACCACCTCTCGACCAAGCGTATCCATAACGCCCAGAAAAACTCCCATCACTACCATCACCAAAAGCACCAATTGGGTCAGGCGCCAGGCTTCGGGCCAGGTGGGCCAGCTAACTTTTTTTAGTTCGCCCGTAGTTTCGCGCCAATATTTCTGTAAAGCGTTTTCGCTTCTGCGGGCTTTTTTTTCTTTCTCAGCCAAGGGATATACTCCTTCTTGATTTTACGGCTAAAACGTCGCCTTTGTGAAAGCGACGTTGCCAAGGCAGGCCAGGTAGGAATCGAACCCACAACCGCTCGTTTTGGAGACGAGTGCTCTGCCAATTGAGCCACTGGCCTAAGTTAGTCAGACGGTTCTCAACCGCCTGACTCGTAAACTATTTTGTTTCGCGATGCTGTGTGTGTTTCTTGCAACGCTTACAGTATTTATTGAATTCTAACCGATTTGGATCGTTGCGACGATTCTTTTCGGTGGTGTAATTTCGCTCTTTGCAATCATTACATTGAAGCGTAATGACGGGGCGAATGTCCTTCTTCTTGGAAGCCATCTTACTACCTTACTTTCTACTTACGCAATAATTTTAGTAACGACGCCCGCGCCGACGGTGAGACCGCCTTCACGGATGGCGAATTTAGAACCTTGCTCCAACGCCACCGGCACGATCAATTCTACGGTCAGGTTCACGTTGTCGCCCGGCATCACCATTTCCACGCCTTCCGGCAAAGCGATATTGCCGGTCACATCCATCGTGCGGATGTAAAATTGTGGGCGGTAGCCGCTGAAAAAGGCTTTGTGACGTCCGCCTTCTTCTTTCTTCAACACGTACACTTCCGCTAAGAATTTCTTGTGCGGGGTCACGGAACCCGGCTTCACTAACACTTGTCCGCGTTCGATGTCTTCGCGCTCGATACCGCGCAAGAGGATGCCTGCGTTATCGCCAGCCACCGCTTCGTCCAATTCTTTGTGGAACATTTCGATGCCGGTGATTACCGAACTCTTGGTGTCGCGTAAGCCGACGATTTCAATCGCGTCGCCTTTCTTGGCAATCCCGCGATCTACGCGTCCGGTCACGACCGTTCCGCGGCCTTTGATCGAGAACACGTCTTCCACTGCCATCATGAACGGTTTGTCGGTTTCGCGTTTCGGCTCGGGGATGTAGTCGTCCACGACTTTGAGCAGTTCTTTGATCGAGGCGTATTCTGGCGCGTTCGGATCTTTGGAGGCGCTATCTAAGGCGTTCTTGGCAGAGCCGCGCACAATCGGCGTGGTGTCGCCCGGGAAGCCCTGGCTGTTGAGCAGTTCGCGCAATTCCAGTTCCACCAGTTCCAATAATTCCGGGTCGTCCATCATGTCCACTTTGTTCAAGAAGACGACGATGCTCGGCACTTCCACTTGGCGCGCTAAAAGCACGTGTTCGCGCGTTTGCGGCATCGGGCCATCCGGCGCCGCTACCACTAAGATCGCGCCGTCCACTTGCGCCGCGCCCGTGATCATGTTCTTGATGTAGTCGCGGTGACCCGGCATGTCTACGTGGGCGTAGTGCCGTTTTTCCGTCTGGTATTCCACGTGCGAGATGTTGATCGTGATCCCGCGCGCTTTTTCTTCCGGCGCGTTGTCAATTTGGTCGTAGGCTTTGAATTCGCCGTTGCCCATCAAACCCGCCACTTTTGTGATCGCCGCCGTCAAGGTCGTCTTCCCATGGTCAATGTGACCCATCGTCCCGACGTTTAGATGCGGTTTGCTTCTGTCAAATTTTTCCTTCGCCATTTTCCGATCTCCTTTTATTTTATATAAACAAGAATGCTTTTCAGCAACTGAGCCCTCAACGAGATTTGAACTCGTGACCTCACCCTTACCAAGGGTGTGCTCTGCCAACTGAGCTATGAGGGCGTAACGTGCTGACCAATAATTTTTTTATTGGTAATGCTGTTTTTTTTCAGCATTTGTGGGCAGTGAAGGATTCGAACCTCCGAAGTCGTCTGACAACTGATTTACAGTCAGTCCCCTTTGGCCACTTGGGTAACTGCCCATGATAAATTGTGATTGATTACCGAACCGATCAGCGCTCAGCAACCAAGAGCCGACAACGAGAATTGAACTCGTAACCTTCCGCTTACAAGGCGGATGCTCTGCCGATTGAGCTATGTCGGCGAGTAATTAAGCAGGCAGATTATACCAAAACAACTCACAGCGTCAAGCAAATAGCGGCAACGAACTTAATATGTAAAAAAGAAAAAACGCGTCAGGTTCGGACAGGAGTTCGGACAGGGTAGTGCACCAAAGCAGTAAAGGTAGTCAAGGTCTGCTGGATGATGATTTCGAGTTGGTCGTTAGATAAGGTCAACTTCTGACGCAATAAAATAAACA